>OCTX012103788.1_pt1 | contig 24486 bp, 20 predicted proteins | sample 1539691 | NCBI WGS metagenome assembly OCTX01 (sample SAMN02144231, study PRJEB22623) | gut metagenome | biome: sheep rumen | host: Ovis aries | place: New Zealand
TGGACACACAAGGTAGAGATTGAAGATGGTGTAAAGAAATTATATGATTGGTATAAAAAAAGTTTGAGTTCGCAATAACGCGAACTCAAACTTTTTATTTACATACTCTTCTTCAAGGTTTCTTTCCAGGCCTCATAGGCAGCACGATAAGCAGCACGGTTCTGAGCATCCGGTTCAATCACCTCCAACTTATCCAGCGAAGCAAAGGCCTCTGATGCATTAGCATAGATACCAGCACCCAAGCCAGCCCCCTTAGCTGCACCTACCGAACCATCAGTATCATAGAGTTCGATAGTTGCGCCACTCACACCAGCCAGTGTATTACGGAACAAAGGACTCAAGAACATATTAGCTTTTCCAGCATGAATCTTCTTGATATCCATACCCATCTGCTGCATAATCTCCATACCATAGCAGAATGAGAATACGATTCCCTCCTGGGCAGCACGAACCAAGTGTGCTTTATTGTGCTTGTTGAAGTTCAAACCATTGATTGAACAGCCAATCTCCTTATTCTCCAAGACACGTTCTGCACCGTTTCCGAACGGGATTACAGTCACACCTTCACTACCGATGGGCACACTAGCAGCCAGATCGTTCATCTCGGCATACCCAATCTCAGGAGTAATATTACGATGCGTCCAGGCATTCAGGATACCAGTACCATTAATGCAGAGCAGCACACCCAAACGAGTCTGGTCAGCTGTATGATTCACATGAGCAAAAGTATTTACACGGCTCTGTGGATCGTAGTTCACATCACCCAACACGCCATATACCACGCCCGAAGTACCTGCAGTAGCAGCAATTTCGCCAGGATTCAGCACGTTCAGCGAGAGAGCATTGTTTGGCTGGTCACCACCTCTATAGGTGATGGGCGTACCTGCTTTCAGTCCCATCTCAGCAGCAGCCTCGGCGCTTACTGTACTCTGCTCAGCAAAAGTAGGCACAATATCTGCAATCAGCGAGTGATCGAATCCATAGTAATCCATCAGGAAGTCAGCCACCTGATTGTTCTTGAAATCCCAGAACATACCTTCCGAAAGACCACTTACGGTTGTATTAGCCACACCGCTCAAACGCATGGCGATATAATCACCAGGCAGCATCACCTTATATATTTTACTATAGAGTTCTGGTTCATTTTCTTTTACCCATGCCAACTTAGCAGCAGTAAAGTTACCTGGTGAATTCAAGAGATGACTCAAGCACTTGTCGGCACCCAGATCCTTGAAAGCCTTCTCACCATAAGGCACAGCGCGAGAGTCGCACCAGATAATAGCAGGACGCAAAGCCTTCAGATTCTTATCTACACAAACCAGGCCGTGCATCTGGTATGAAATACCCACAGCCTTGATTTCATCTGCAGTTGCGCCACTCTCCTTCATAATCTTTTGCAGACTCAACTTCGCATTATCCCACCACATCTGTGGGTCCTGCTCAGCCCAACCAGCCTTTACAGCCATAATGGGAGCCTCCTTTTCTGGATAGAAAGCTGTTGCAACACACTTGCCGCTATCGGCGTTTACCAAAGATGCCTTCACTGACGAGCTACCGACATCAAAACCTAATAGATATCTATTTGCCATAACTATTTAATAATGAATCTTTATTTATAGTACGTTTCCACTGCAAATTTCCCTAAATTATTTAATAAAAACTACTTTTTTCCATAAAAAAGTGATTTTTTTACGTATTTTTGAGTTGTATTTAATTTTTTTGTTTACCTTTGCACATAGAATAACGTAAGTGCCGAATAAAAAAATTCATATATGAAGAAGAAGATACTAATACTTGACGACAAAGAGACCATTGCAAAGGTTCTCTCAATTTATCTGATGAGCGACTACGATGTACAGTGGTTGCCCGATGGCTTGCAGGGCGTAAAATGGCTTCAGGCAGGCAACACACCCGACCTCATCATTTCAGATATTCGTATGCCAGGAATGCGTGGCGATGACTTTTTGGAGTGGATCAAGCAGAACGAGTTGTTCAAGCAGATTCCCGTCATCATGCTTTCTAGTGAAGACTCCACCAGTGAGCGCATCCGCCTGCTGGAGATTGGTGCCGAGGACTATATCGTTAAGCCCTTCAACCCCATGGAGCTAAAAATACGAGTAAAAAAGATTATTCCCTAAATAGAATAATATGATAGGTGTTGTATATCTTGGCAGCAATCCGAAGACCGAGGAGCGATTAAAGTACATCCCCGGCCGATTGGTGCAGTACACAAGAAATTACAAAGATGCGGCGTCAGCGTGCTCAACGCACGTCCGCAACGAGCACTTTATTGTGTTTTACGAGCAAGGTTCACAAGACGACGATATTAACGCCATCAACTATTTAAAGAAAAAGAACAAGCACATCTATATTATCCTGCTCACGAAGGATTTTACAGCTGAGAACCGTTCGGTTTACCAGAAGAGCGGCATCAACGACACCCTCGATTGCAATGCCTCTATTACTGAGCTCAACAAGAAAATTCAGTTTATCTCCGATCGTGAGAATATGCTATTCGACGATCAGCAACCCAGATACAGGATGTTGCGTTTCAAGATACCCATTTGGAAGAGAATCTTTGATATTGTTTTCTCAATCATTGTACTCATCCTAACCTCACCTATCTTCATACTTACGGCTATTGCCATCCGTTTGGAGAGTAAAGGTCCGATTATCTTCAAGTCAAAACGTGTAGGTGCCAACTACACCATCTTCAACTTCTTGAAGTTCCGATCGATGTATCAGGATGCCGAAGAGCGCTTGAAGGAAGTTGCTAAGGAAGCTGGCAACCAGTATGCCGAAATGAACAAAAAGACCGAAAGCCCATCAATGCCTATGACTGATATGAGTATGGGAGGCAACATGATGATTGGTGATGATACCGACATGATGATCTCCGACGACGAGGTCATGCTGGTTGGCGACGATTTTGTCATTTCCGAAACCAACTACAGTAAGGAGAAGAAAGAAGAAATCGCAAATGCTTTCGTTAAGATTGAAAACGATCCCCGTGTTACCAAGGTTGGCAGGTTCATTCGTAAATTCAGTATCGACGAGCTGCCTCAGCTCTTCAATATCCTCAAAGGCGATATGTCGGTTGTTGGAAATCGTCCTCTTCCACTCTACGAGGCCGAGAAACTTACTATCGATACCAGTATCGACCGCTTTATGGCTCCCGCAGGTCTCACCGGCCTTTGGCAGGTTGAGGAGCGCGGTAAGGGCGGTATGATGTCTGCCGAAGAGCGCAAGCAACTCGATATCAAGTACGGTCAGACCTACAATTTCTGGTTGGATATGAAAATCCTTTTCCGTACTTTCTTTGCCTTCGTACAGAAGGAGAACGTATAACTAAATTCCATTGTCATGAACAGATTCAGACGACTGATATTTATTCTCACCATTGCCTCAACGAGCACCACTGCCCTCGCCCAGTTCAACGAGAGTGGCATCAGTGCCGGTTTCTTTGACTCCAGCAATGAGAAAGACATCAACTTCTCGGAGTTTCATCTGCCACCTTTGGCCGTATTGTTCGAGAATGCGAAATCTAATCCCCAGATTCTTTCTTTAGAAAAAGCCAGAGAATTGGCCCTGGCCGAAGTTGCCAAACAGAAGCGACATATATTCTCTTATATAACAGGTCATGCCAGCTATAGTTATGGCATTGGAGACATGTGGGGTAATAGTCAATCCGCCTATTCACAAACCATATATCAATATCAAGGCACCAAACAAAGTTATTGGAATATTGGCATCAATTTAGCGATACCAGTTGAAGACATTTTAGATTTAACCTCTGCCATCAAGCGCAAAAGACTGGAAGCCGATCAAGCAGTAATCCAGAAGGATATTGCTTATGACCAACTGAAACAGCAAATAGCATCTCTATTTATCAAAATTACAAATAATCTTGTTACTCTCAAAACGATGGGAGAAGCAGCAGCAGCTTATCAGGGAGCAGGAGTGTTAACAAAAGAAGATTTTGAAAATGGCAATTTGGATATGGCAGCATATGCAGACACAAAGAGATTTGAAAGCGGCCAAGTATCAGGTTACCAAAACATGCAAACAGAAATAACAACAGATATCATAACGCTTGAAATATTAACCCATACGCCAATCATCACAAATGCCACAACAGAAATAACACTTGACAAGAGCATTCACAAAACGCCCAAGGAGTTGGCAAAAGAAAACAAAGCGACAGAAAAGCGCATCAAGCAGCTTGAAAAGGAAGAAAAAAATAAGACTAAGAAATTAGAGAAAGCCGAAGCAAAAGCAGAAAAAGCAGCAGCCAAAGCAGCCAAAAAGCAAAAGAAACAATAAAATTCCGAAGCTATGGATTTATTTAGATATATTGCCAGATTTCTATATAAAATAAGATGGTATCTTATCATTCTACCAATGATAGCATTGGTAGTTGCATGGTTTTCTACCCGTGACATGGAACGTATATATGACACGAATACAACCATTTATACGGGTATGATTACTGGATATAACATTGAAGGAGGAGTTGGAACTGCCGGTGGACAGTCTCAAACAAATATAACCAATTTGATATTACTGATTACGACTGACGCTACGGTTCACGAAGTTTCTTTGCGTTTGTTTGCCCGTTGTATGATGTATGGCAATGCGAATAAAGACAACAACTATATTTCTGCCGAACATTTCCGTCAACTTTATAATAGTGTCCCAGCAGAAGTTAAAGCATTGATAAACCATAATAGCGAAAATGCAACTTATGCAAACCTAAAGGCATACGAACGTCCTTCTGCAGACAACTTTATTTTTGGAATAACCAACTATCATCCCTATTTTGGTATCAGCAGCATAACAAGTCGTCTAAAAGTCGTTCAACTAAGTAGAAGTGACATCATAGATATTGGCTATTCCTCAAATGACGCAGGTATTGCCTACAATACCTTAGACATACTTAATGATGTGTTTGCACGTCAGTATGCCTTATTACGCTATGGAGAGACCAATAATGTCATCAAATTCTTCGAGCGTGAAGTTGCTCGACTATACCGTATTTTGACGAATGCAGAGGATGACTTGATACGATACAATGTAGAAAAACGAATCATCAACTATGGCGAGCAAACCAAATTGCTCTCAGGTATGGATGCTACTCAAAAAACAACAGATAATGACTTGCTTATTAACAAAACTACCACCCGTGCATTGATGAACTATTTGGAGCGCCAGCTGGGTGATCGTGCTAAAGTGATTAAAGCCAATAGAGACTTCACAAACCAAGTGACAGACATTTCAAGAATCCAATCACGAATTTCCAACCTTCGCCTCATGAGTAGCGAAGGAGGAGCAAGCGGCGTAGAAACACAAAATGAACTCGCCAAAGCCCAGCGCATGCTGCAAGATGCTTCTGTCAATGTCAGAAGCCTTGTAAAAGACATAGAAGCAGGCAACTACAACACCGAAACTGGTGTCAAAGCAAGCAGTATGGTCGATAAATGGTTGGAACAAGTTCTGAAACTTGAAGAAACCAAAGCACACGAAAGTGCTCAAGATGTGATGCGTGAAAAAATAGACCAAGAGGTTCTCTACTACGCACCAATCGGCGCTACCATCGCCAGAAAAGACCGCCATATTGCATTTATTGAGGGTAACTACATGGAGATGCTAAAAGCATTAAATGCTGCACGTCTTCGCCAAAAGAATCTACAGATGTCCACGGCAACGCTCCGTGTATTAAATCCACCGATGTATCCAATGAATGCCCAACCAACCAATAGAATGATGGTATTACTCAGTGCCTTCATGCTAACATTTATGTTAACAGCACTATACTTCTTCATCATCGAATTGTTGGATCGTACGCTCCGAGATCGTATGCGCACAGAACGAATCACCAAGATTCCGGTCATGGGGTGTTTTCCCAAAGAAAGCAACCTACGATACAGGCGATTCAATAAGACCATTGCAGATATGGCTCTCAGACAACTAAGTAAAGCACTATTACCTCACTTTGAAGAAGGTAAGCAGAATGTGCTTAATCTGATATCAACAGATGCTGCCAATGGAAAGAGTTATATTGCTCAGGAACTGGAAAACTATTGGATTTCAATAGGTCTTCAGGTACGTCGCATTACATACGACGAAGACTATTTGGCAGAGGACAGTCGTTTTATCATGGCCAAAGATATTAAAGATATTTGTCCAGATTTGCTACCGAACGAGATTGCCATTGTTGAATATCCAAACTTGGATGATAATTCCATTCCATCAGCATTGCTCAATATGGGTACTGTCAATCTGATGGTAACTCGTGCCAACCGCACCTGGAAGGATGTGGATCAGAAAGCACTGAAGGAATTGAATGACCGTCTGGAGAATAAGAATTCGCTCTTTATGTATCTGACGGAATGCCAACGATATGCTGTTGAAGAGTTTGTAGGCCAGTTACCACCATACACAGGTTTCAACAACTTCATCTACAGAATGTCGCAGATGGGACTTACCGCAGTAGAAAATAGTCATGCTAAATAAATGGTAAACAAAGTTTATTCTAATAGAATATCCGAATACGCCCATGAAAATGGAGGAAGAGTTATATTGCTCTTTCTCCTATTTTTGCTGAGTTTATATTCATTCAAAAATTCTGGAATAAACGGTATGGCCATGTTTTTGGCAATACCGATAAGTATTGTTGGCGTTTATTTGGCCTTTAGTTATAGAATGCTTTCATTTTGGGCACTCTTCATCATCAATTATTTTGTAATGTTCATTTCAAGAGAAATCGGTTTACCATTTCCAGTTTCTTTAGCAAATGAATTAATAGAGTTAGTATTAATTGCAATCGCAGTCATAGATTTAAGAGAAACAAATTTCAAGAACGCTGCAAATTTCATGCTATTAGGCGTTGTTGGATGGTGCGTCTTTTGCATAATTGAAGTACTTAATAATACATGTGGACTCGGAATGAATGTAACCGCATGGTTCACTGGCATCCGGCTTATGGCTTTTCAATTATTGTATGCAGTTATTGTATTTTCAATCTACATCAATACCCCAGAACGCCTATTTCAATTATTTAAAGCCTGGGCTATTTGCGCCATTTTTGCAGTCTTTTGGTGTTGGAAACAAATAAACATTGGTTGGACTTCTGCCGAATACCATTGGCTATTTGTTGAGGATCACGCAAGGCAGCATATCGTCAATGGCATTACAAGATACTTTGGCACCTTTACAGATGCGGCCAATTTTGGTATCCACATGGCCTGTGCGTCAGTATCCTTTTTTATCATAGCCATTACAAACAAAGTCAAAAAGCATAAGATTTTCTTCGGCATTATTGGTGCTTTGACGACTTGGGCGATGTTCCAATCTGGCACCCGAACAGCCATCTTCTGCATGATGGCTGGATTTATGGTATTCCTTGTTTTATCAAAGTCTATCAAGATTATTGTACCTGTTTCTATTGTATTCGGTCTATTCATTGCAATGCTGGTATTCACAGACATTGGTCAAGGCAACAACCAGATACGACGCATGAGATCCGCATTCAATCCTGAAGATGCGTCAGCCAACGTGCGTGACATTAACAAAGCCGCCATTTCAAAATACATGAAAGATGCACCTTGGGGCATTGGAATCGGCATCTTTGAAAGAGACATTCCCGCATGGAACAAATTTAAAATTGTATCACAAATACCTCCCGACTCTGAATATGTATTCATATGGGTTAGAACGGGGTGGATAGGAGTTTCATGGTTTGCTATCTGTAATCTTCTTATACTGTTAGGCGCATGTTCTACAGTATTTTTCAGAATAAAAAATAGGTCACTCATGGGAATGGGAGCAGCTTGGTGCGCCTCATTCGCTGCACTTCATTTAGGTGGATACGCCAACCAGATCTTGATGCAATTCCCTAATATTGTTGTCTTCTACGGGGGCTTATCAACTGTTTTTTTGATGCCTAAAATAGAAAAAGATTTTGAGGAATTAGAAGCTAAAGAATTAGAGAAAGAAGCAGAAAAGAGACGTCTAAAATTAGAGAAGAAACGTGCAAAACGAGTATAAATTATCCATCATCACCATCAATTACAACGGGCTAAAAGACACCTGTGAATTAATTGATTCTATCGCCTTTAATGATAACATGGAGGTGATTGTGGTAGATAATGCCTCCAAACAAGATGAAGCAACTATCATTTCAGAACGTTTCCCGCATGTCAAAGTCATTCGTAGTCCGCATAATCTCGGCTTTGCCGGAGGCAACAATCTTGGAATAAAGGAAGCGAAAGGCAAATACATCCTCTTGATTAATAACGATACATATTTCAAAGAGTTCTGTATTGATGTACTTATCGAACGACTTGATACATCAGATAAGATCGGTATTGTATGCCCCAAACTTCGTTTTGCATGGGGAAACAATTCCATACAGTATGCTGGCTATACCCCCTTGTCCCCAATAACGGTCAGAAACCAAGCCATAGGTTTTGGTGAAGAAGACCGTGGACAATACGACACAGCCCACCCAACTCCATACGCTCATGGGGCAGCCATGTTGATAAAACGTAAGGCCATCGACGAAGTCGGTCTCATGCCAGAATGTTTTTTTCTGTACTACGAGGAAATCGATTGGTCCATGATGTTCACTCGAGCTGGTTATGAGATATGGTACGATCCTGCATGTACGGTCTATCACAAAGAAAGCCAAACAACAGGACAAAACAGTCCCCTCCGCACCTATTACATTACCCGCAATAGGCTGCTTCTTGTTAAACGCAATTACAAAGGTATTAACAAATACCTATCTTATATGTATTTGATTGGTATAGTCGCCCTCCGCGACATTATAAAATATACCATCCAAGGCAGACTTGACCTTGTTAAAGCCGTCTGCCGCGGCATCACATCTTTCAACTCTCAACTGAATTAATTATGGACTTCTGGATTATATTATATATCATCGATTGGATACTATTTATCCCCGTTGCAGGAACAGTGCTTTATCTCGGCATTTTTTCTGTAGCTTCTCTTTTTACTAGAGATTCTATTCAAAACAAAGCAAAAATTCAGAACCGCTTTGCCATCATTATTCCTTCTCATAAACAAGACAAGGTCATTGAACAGGCTGTTGTATCCATCTTAAGCCAAGACTATCCACAACGTCTCTTCGACGTTGTGGTAGTATCTGACCACCAATCAGAAATCACCAACATGCGATTGGCTCAATACCCTATCACTTTATTAACACCTGATTTTGCCGAAAGTACCAAAGCTAAGTCACTTCAATATGCCATTCTTAAATTACCGGAATTTAAGATCTATGACATCGCATTGATTTTAGATGCAGACAACATCGTTGAGCAAGACTTTCTGACCAAAGTAAATGATGCCTTTGAAACGGCCGCAACAAAAGCCATCCAGATGCATCGTATTTCCCGAAACAGAGATACGGCAGTAGCCCGCATGGGTTCTATCTTTGAGGAAATCAACAATAATATCTTCCGTAAAGGCCATATCAATTTAGGTATTTCTGCTGCTTTAGCCGGATCTGGTACGGCATACGATTTCACTTGGTTCAAGACCAATGTCATGAAAGCCAAAACCGCTGGTGAAGATAAAGAATTAGAGGCACTGTTATTAAAGCAAGGCTATTTCATTGATTACTTCGACAATATCCTATTATATGGTGAAAAGAAGAGAACCACCACAAAGATGAATGAGCAACATAGCCGTTGGACATTACAACAGATACAGAATTTAATCAAGAACATCAGATACCTTCCCGGAGCCATTTTCCGCAAGCAATACGATTGGGCCGACAAACTCGTACAGTGGATGTTGATGCCCCGCACCAGTATGATGGGCATTATCATGGTGATGAGTATTGTTTTACCTTTCATTTATTTGACTCTGGCAGTCAAATGGTGGGTATTAGGCTCCTTGGCATTATTCTTCTTTGCCTTAGCAACACCAGACTATCTGGTGGATGAGATGTGGAATCGCACATTCCTGCGTTCTCCATTTATCACGCTTTGGGGTATCATTACCACAAAATTAATCCATAAGAAAATAGAAACCAACTAAATAAACAATAAATTATGATTTGGCAGATTTTACACATCATCGACATTACACTTTGGGTGCTGATTTTAGGCTCAGTAGTCTATGTGGCATTCTTCGCAATTATCTCGTTATTTTATGAAAAAGAAGATCGCGTAGCTATTCATGCAGCAGCCCTGACTAACAGGATGACAAAATTCCTTATACTCTATCCAGCCTATAACGAGGACCGAGTTATCGTCAATGCAGTTGAGCATTTCTTGGAACAGGATTATCCTGCAGATCTATATACAGTAGCAGTCATCTCTGACCACATGCAACCTGAGACGAATGATTATCTTCGTTCTCTCCCCATTACATTGCTTACCCCTACCTTTGAAAAGAGTTCAAAGGCAAAAGCCATGCAATATGCTATCGATACAATTCCTGAAACATTTGACAATGTCGTTGTATTGGATGCCGACAATGTAGTCCGTCCTGAATTTCTGTCACAACTGAACGTTCTTTGCTCTATTTACGATGCTATCCAGTGCCATCGTTGCGCCAAGAATGCCAATAACGATGTGGCTGTGCTCGATGGTGCCAGCGAAGAGATTAATAACACACTATTCCGAAAAGCCCATAACCGTTTAGGACTATCTTCAGCCTTGATTGGTTCTGGCATGTGCTTCGATTACGAGTTGTTTAAAAAGAATGTTTTCCAACTCTCCACAGCAGGCGAAGACCGTGAGATGGAAGCGCTCCTACTCCATCAGGAAGTATTTATCAAATACGCTCCAGACATTCATGTCTTCGACGAAAAGGTAAGCAGTCAAGACAATTTCCAGAAACAGCGCATGCGCTGGATGACAGCTCAAGTTCAGAGTCTGATGAGCAATCTACCAAAGATTCCTAGTGCATTAGTCCATGGCAAGGTGAACTTTGTTGACAAAACCATCCAGCAGGCGTTGATTCCACGTTCCATTTTAATCGTCCTATTAACAGCCATCTCTATCTTTATGACATTTGCCATGCCCGTGTGGTGTGAGAAATGGTGGATTACATTAATCATCTTAGGTTTATCGCTATTTGTAGCCATTCCCAAGGAGATCCGCTTCCGTTCATTCTCTAAAGTTCTTGCCATCCCGGGGCTTGTTCTCCGTATGCTGAAGAACATCCTCCATATCGACCGCAAGAATACAGACTTCATCCATACGGAACATACAACTTAAATAACAAAACATTTCAAAAATTTGGTTGTCTAACTATTTATTGCTATCTTTGCACAAAAATAGTTCAAGCTATGGCAGAAAGATATTATCCTGTAGGCATACAGACATTCCGTAAGATTATTAGGGAAGGTTATTTATACATCGACAAAACCGACCTCATTTGGCATATGCAAAACAAAAGAAGCTATGTCTTTCTTAGTCGTCCTCGTCGTTTCGGGAAATCCCTGCTTTCCTCAACATTACATAGTTTTTTTGCCGGTGAGAAGGAACTATTCAGAGGATTAAAAATAATGGAATTAGAGAAAGAATGGAAGCAGTACCCAGTGATACACCTTGACTTGAGTATAGCTAAAGGCAAGGAGTCTGCCAATGAATTGCGCAGAACGCTCATACTGTTACTTTCACGCCAGGATCTTTATAGCGATAATCCAAATGAAAAGACCCCCGGCGAAAAACTAACTGGAATGATACAGCGAGTGAATCGCGAGACGGGCAAACAAGTTGTTGTGATTGTCGACGAATATGACGCTCCGTTGCTTGAGGTACTACACGATGACGAGACTCTTGATAGCATGCGGCGTGTGATGCAGGAGTTTTATGTGCCTCTGAAAGCTAATGAACAATATATCAAATTCTGCTTTATTACGGGCATTACCAAATTTTCACAGCTAAGCATTTTTTCTACAATCAATAATCTGACAAACATCAGCCTATGGCCTCAATTCTCTGCAATATGTGGTATTACGGAACGTGAACTTACTACCGCAATGCATGAAGATATTGAAATAATGGCTCAGGTCAACGATATTTCTTGGGAACAGATGCACCAAAAGTTAAAAGCACGATATGATGGCTATCATTTCTCCGAGCAATCAGAAGATATCTACAATCCTTTCAGCCTGTTAAAAGCTTTCGATAGCAAGCGAATTAGTAGCTATTGGTTTGAAAGTGGTACCCCAACATTCCTTATAAGGCAGATGCAACATTTCGGCACTAATATCATGTCACTGGATAGTATGATAGTCCCTTCCTCTGCCTTTGATAAGCCTACAGAGTCTATGACATCAGCTTTGCCATTACTCTACCAAACAGGCTATTTAACCATCAAAGATTATGATTCAGAGTCACAAGAATATACACTTGCTCTACCTAATCAAGAAGTACGTATAGGCTATACAGAAGGACTACTCCCCACCTATATCGGTTTAGACTGTGCGGATGTGCAATCTGGCTTTGCTCTTAAATTTTGGCGAGCTTTAAAAAAAGGAGAGATCAATCTTGCCTTGAAAGAGATGCAATCATACATGGCAGGCCTACCCTATATAGAAGGCTTCAAGAAGAAACTTGAAGAAGCAGCTACTAAAGAGGGATTTTATGAATATACGCTATATCTCATCTTCTCAATGCTTAACGTCTATGCCCGTACTCAGGTAAAATGCCACAAAGGACGAACAGACCTTGTTGTATGGATGCCAGATACGATTTACGTTTTCGAGTTAAAGATTGACGGTTCCGCAGAAGATGCATTAAAACAGATTGATGATCGCAGCTACGCCATCCCATACAAAACGGATGGTCGTAGAGTGATAAAAGTTGGAGTCAAATTCGATGCTAACACACGAACTCCTAAAGAATGGATTATTCAAAATGCATAAATATAAAAAAGATAATATGGCTAAAGACTGGGATATTATCATAACGAACAAAAGTAACCTACTGAGCATTGACTTTGGTGAAATTTGGCGTTATCGTGACCTTTTGACAATGTATGTCAAACGCGATATTGTGACATTCTACAAGCAAACCATCCTCGGCCCACTATGGTTCGTCATTCAGCCTCTATTCACAACGATTATGTTTATGTTTGTGTTTGGCGGCATTGCAGGAATTTCTACAGATGGCATCCCACAAGCCGTCTTTTATCTGGCAGGACTTGTTTGCTGGAACTATTTCCAGGATTGCCTCAGCAAATGCTCTGACACATTTAATGCCAACCAGGCCATCTTTGGCAAAGTCTATTTTCCAAGATTGGTGGTACCACTTTCTATTGTTATTTCCAACCTCATTAAAATGGCTATTCAGTTTGCATTGTTCTTGGTAGTATATATTTATTATTTTGCATCAGGAATAGACTTCCATATCAATGCTACTATATGCTTAGTACCATTACTGATTGTGATGTTAGGCGGGCTGGGCTTAGGATTCGGAATGATCATCTCATCCATGACCACAAAATATCGTGATTTAAGATTCCTTATCACTTTTGGTGTACAGTTGTGGATGTATGCGACTCCCGTTATCTACCCTCTTTCTGTTATGAAAGAAACCTACCCAAAATATATCTGGGTATTGGTAGCTAACCCTCTGACGGCTATTCTTGAGACTTTCAAGTACGCCTTCACAGGCGTCGGCGAATTCAACTGGTTTTATTTAGGATATAGCTTTGCATTTACTATCATCATCCTTTTACTGGGTATTGTCATTTTTAATCGAGTTCAACGCAACTTTATGGACGTTATCTAATTCCTAGCACTATGAGTAATACGGTTATAGAATTCAACAACGTTGGTAAACAATATATTCTTGGTTCCATTGGAACTGGCACATTAAGTCAGGACCTCAACCGCTGGTGGGCAAATATTAGAGGTAAAGAAGATCCTTATCTTAAGATTGGCGAAACCAATGATCGCACCCAAAAGGGCGACAGTCGCTTTGTATGGGCTCTTCGTGATATCAATTTCAAAGTAGAACAGGGTGACGTCGTTGGTATTGTCGGCAAGAATGGAGCAGGAAAATCCACCCTACTGAAAATTCTCTCTCGTGTCACCTCCCCCACTACAGGTGACATCAAGATAAAAGGTCGTATCGCCTCTCTGCTCGAAGTAGGAACCGGTTTCCATCCAGAAATGACTGGTCGAGAGAATATCTTCATGAACGGTTCCATCATGGGTATGACTAAGGCAGAAATCAAGAGCAAGTTTGACGAAATTGTTGATTTTGCTGGTGTCGCAAAATACGTGGACACACCTGTAAAGCGATACTCATCTGGTATGATGGTCCGTTTAGGATTTGCTATCGCAGCCCATTTGGAACCTGAAATCTTGGTTGTTGATGAAGTTCTTGCTGTGGGCGATGCAGAATTCCAGAAAAAAGCCATTGGTAAAATGCAGGATGTGAGTAAGGGCGAAGGCCGAACTGTACTATTTGTCAGCCATAACATGGCTGCTGTTCGTAGTCTATGCACACGCGGCGTGATGCTGAAGAATGGCATGGTCGATTTTATTGGCAACATTCCCGATACGCTCGACCACTATCTGAAGATTGATGACAGCGCCCAGAAAGAAAAGATTATCGACAATGTGAAGTTCACCAAAAGCACATTGAAAATCACTAATATCGAAATCAATGGCACCACCCTCTCTGAATCAAGCATTCAGAGCAACCAACGCGAACTGACAATAAAGATTGAGGGACATTCTCAGGAGGACATGAACTACGACGTGATGCTCATTCTGCGCAACAAGGACGGCATGCCCTATGCCACCTATGCCAAAGGTCACTACATGGGCGACATTCAGCACCAGACTGTAGGCGACTTTACCATTGAGCGCACCATCCAACTGCCAGAGATTCTTACACGTGGTACTATATATGTAGATTTGTTTCTCCATCATCCCATGGTCGAATATCAACTCAAGGCACCCAAATGCTGTATTCTCGAGACTATGGGCTTTCAGCAAGGATTCGGTTCGGCCATGAATCAAATAGACAACGGCTTTATGGGCCTCATTGACAAATAATGAAGAAGGTCATATTACTCACAGGATGCATTAATCCCAATGGAATGCCTTTCACCCAGTTGAACAATCCCAGTGAAAGGCAAAAGCAGTATATCGATGCCATTCATTTCTATTTGAGAAATACAACCTGTCAAATTGTTTTCTGTGAAAATTCCAATACAGACATTAAGCCCTACATTAAGAATGTACAAGACAGATTGGAGATTCTCACGTTCTCTGGCAATCAGAACAAGCAACGAGGGAAAGGTTATGGAGAAGCAGAAATCATTGAATACGCTCTTCATCATTCTACTTTCATACAAGACAATATCATTATCATCAAAATCACCGGCAGGCTCATTATAAACAATATTCATCAACTTCTCAAAACCATAAAATATAAGCATGATTTCGTCATGTGCCTGTTTCATTCTGACTTAAAATTTGCAGACAGCCGCATTTTCTGTGGTACATTATCTTTCTACAAAGAATTTCTTAAGAACAAAGATAAGATGAACGATGAACAAGGTGTTTTTTTTGAGCATATCCTTGCGTCAACAGTCTTAGATTCATCTGTTTGTTTTATTCCATTTTCCGAGGAACCCTGTATAACAGGTTTTTCTGGAACTACGGGAAAGTTATATCAGGCATCTACACCAAGCAGAAAGAAAAACATTTTATACAGGTGTTATTCATGGATACAATATAAAAAAGTGTACCAATATTCCTCTCATAGAAATACCAGCATTTTTAAAAAAACTACCATACGCCTTCATATTATAATATACAAACTATTATCAGAAATCATATGATTATCCTTTTGTCATAATGCATAGATTAAACAACATCATTTATATTCGTGTGATTGCAACCATTATGGTTGTTGCATATCATTCGTTATGCCTTTATACAAATAGATGGGACTATATGGATACTCCACATATTATAATTTACGAGCATATAGCAGAAATACTTAATAGAATAGATATGCCTGCATTTGTATTCATTAGTGGTTATCTATTTTCTATGCAAATATCAAAAAGGAAGTTTAAAAGTTCCACAGAAATCATCTGGTACAAACTCAATAGATTGTTATTGCCTTATCTCTTTTGGATGGCCATCAATCTTATTCTTGCCCCAGAGTCATTAACATTCATGAAGCTCCTTAATGGGTTTAACCACCTATGGTTTCTCCCTATGCTTCTACAACTGTTTCTCGTTACTGTAATTACAATGTCCTTATGGAAAAAACTTTCCAAACAAGCTAGTTTTCTATGCTTAACAAGCATGCTGCTATTATTTTTCTTAACATATTATACTGGACTGAATATTCCACTCGGACACATTAAAACATATCTTCCAGTATTCTATCTTGGTATTATTACAGAGAAATACGATCTTCTGCATACGATACCAAAATGGCACAAATACATTCTTCCCATTAGCGCTACTATATACATTATTTCCTGCATTTTCATATTTTCTAAAAATCCAGCCATTAGAGACATCATCATCAAGGCAACAGCCTATACTGTTATTATCTCATCAATGAGTTTACTAGAAACAAAGGATATTTCTCACCGATTCATCACCATTATTGACAAATATAGTATGGGCATATACCTTATACATCACATTTTGATACAATACTCATTGTCATTCCAATCTGTTTTTCATTTTCTAGTAAGCCATTATATCATTGGGCCCATACTCATCTTTACAGCATCCATCATTTGCTCTATAAGCATAGCATCGCTATTACATAGAACACCATATCTACAAAAGATCATATAATTATTACTTATCTACCTCCATTTAAGAATAAAATCATATTTGGAATAAACTTACGAACAGTAATATAAATGATTATACAGATACTAGTAGTAATGATTGGCACCATAACATATTCCAACATCAGAAAGACGACGTCCTCTGATGGTATTAAACGGCCAATAAGTATTTTCACATATTTTGAAATAAATACCATATGAGCAGCATATATTACAAAAGATGCTTTTGACAATTTTTCCAAACATATTGTTTTTCCTCCCAAACACATATAACTTAAATATAGAGCAAACAGACTGACCAAGATAGCAAATCCTCTAAGGATATAAGGCTGATATACATATTGGATATCGGTTAAATACACCAATACAAGAGATAATAAGCTTGTCGCAATAAATATGAATTTCCCTACTTTCTTAAAAAAAGCATCCATCTTATTACTATGCATACACATATATATTCCCATTGAAAAGAAAAAGAAAGAAACACTGGATACACCATGTAAATATGGCCAAAACTGGAATACGTAACATCCTGCTAACAAACATATAAAAACAATGTCTAATTTCTTGGTGAGCCACCATAAAACAGGAGAGAAAAGACAAACCACCCACAAATCTCTAACAAACCACATAGGTACAAGCAACGGAGCTGAATTATCTTGAGCAAAACCAATCGGAATATCAAATTCCCCTTCCATAAGCTGGCAGTCCCAAAACACTCTCCATCCTCCATAATCTTTCAAAAGAGCAATCACAGCAGCCCACATATTGGTATATTCTGAACCACGCACTACAAAGAAAACATTTCCAACCAGGTACAACGTATTCCAAAAGAAATAGGGAACAAGAAGTGATTTAATCCGCCGCACAATCTTATCTTTATACAGTTTTATAGAAAAAAAGTCAGACCGATAATAAAATAAATAACCAGACATCAAGAAAAATGTAGGTACTGCCACACACGAAATGACGTTGGAAAGATAATGCCTCAGAAAGTTATAACTATCCATCGCACCAAAATGATGCCAATCTATTGGATGAATTTCTGGCACACCCTTACAATGAAGAAATACTATTAGGAGCACTAACGGGAACCGAAGTATATCAAATAACCTATAAATATTATCGTTCCATTTCATACGTTTTTTCTGCAAAAGTACAAAATATTTCTTATAATATCCACCATTTTCCAAAAAATACACTATCTTTGCAAAAAAGATAGCCAAATGAGATATTCTGTCATCACGATCAATTACAACAACAGACTGGGATTGAAACAAACGATTGAGAGTGTTTCGTGCCAGACAAATAAAGACTTTGAATTCATCATCATTGATGGAGGATCAACTGACGGTAGTGTAGATGTCATCAAGGAACATACGGATTGTATCACCTATTGGATATCTGAAAAAGACAATGGCATTTATCATGCCATGAACAAAGGAATAGCTCAAGCTCATGGTGATTATATCATTTTCATAAATTCTGGCGATTGTTTTCATTCTCCAGACGTTTTGGATGCTTTCAAAGAATACCGAGAAGACATCATCTGTGGAAAAGTTCTGAAAGTTAAAGCCCAAAAGCCAAGTGGGCCCAGAAATTCAACAATAACATTAGTCGACCTAATGAGAGGCAGCCTACCCCATCAGGCAATGTTCATAAAAAAGAATTTATTGATAATCCATCCATACGATGAGAACTATAAAATCATGTCTGACTGGAAATTTTGTCTCGAAACTTTAATTTACGATAATTGTACCTTTAGGGCATGCGATATTATCGTGGCCGACTATGATACCAGTGGCATCAGTACCAATTCAAACGGCCTGCTCCCTAAAGAAAGAAATAAGATTCTTCAAGAAATGTTTCCTCCTCGCATCATTGTCGATTACGAGCGATTAGCACCCGTTGATGACGAACTTCTTGACCAGTCATTACTTCTGACCCAGACTGTTGGAGCCAGGAAATGGGCAAAGAGATTTTTGAACCTTATTTTGCGATTTACCCAAAAGAAGTAAGGAATATGGATGTCAGCGTCATCATACCAGTATATAATACCGAAAAGTATTTAGCAGCCTGTATTGACAGTATTCTACGTCAGGCCAATGTATCTCTTGAAATCATTCTCGTTGATGATGGCTCAACAGATTCTTCGACAACTATCTGTGATCGCTATGCTCAAGAGTATAATAACATTACGGCATTGCACATTCAAAACTCAGGACCTGCAACAGCCAAAAACGTTGGTCTTAAGCAAGCCAAAGGCAATTATATTGCCCTTACTGATAGTGACGACAAGATGGAACCATTAATGCTCCATAAGATGGTTAGTGCTGGGTACGAACATGATGCAGATATCATCTGCTGCAACTATAAACAGATTGATGAACAGGGACGTATATCGCATTTGAATAGTACCAACCAACAATACGTTCTTAATCACGAAGAAGGACTTATACATTTCTTTTCGAAAAATAAAATATATTCTCAGTGTTGGACCAAGCTCTATAAGCGCCAGATGCTCATAGATAACCATATCAAGAATGATCCTGGCCTGCGTACAGATGAGGACTTTATCTTCAACATTCGAACTTTTGTTCATGCAAAGACAATTGTTATCGTTGATGAACCACTTTATGAATATACTCATCGCGGGAATTCACTTGCCCATTCCTATTTCAGAAAGAATATCAGCCAGTATATCGACAATCGAATCCAAAGAGTGAAAGTAACCCAAGATGCCGTCCAGAATGAGTCTAAAAATATCAAGCTATGGAGCACCGTTCATATCATCATGTACTATAATGAACTTTTAGGTAAGGTAGCATTGTTCCCCGAATACTATTCTGACAAACGAATTAAGGTAATACTAAAATTCATCAAAAAAAACAAGGCCATTCTCAATCAACATTATGCCCTTTGTGGATTTAGCAAAATTGGGAAGATTCTGATTACTTATCTGCCCAGCTGGCTATACTTGACATATCGAAAGAGCAGAGTATAATCATCTTTTCAAATACCTAAGAAACAACTTTATAAAGAGATTGCACCCTAAAAATTTGGCCACAGACAACCATAATTTCTCAGTATCATGAGAGGTTAAGATTTCTCTCCATGAAGGAAAGTTTTGGGTAATCAGTTTCTGTGCAGCCTTAGTATCTGCATTGGGCTCTGTTTGAATTGCCGTAATCAAACGTCGATACAAACGGGTAAATGCAAGTACCTTTTCTGTCACCATATCAGGAAATTGCTTAAAACACTCATAAATAGCCACATGGGCATAAAACAAATCTATATTCTTATAAAAGGAGTATTCACCATATGTATAAGAATTCATTCTATTACGTTGATAATAATACAAGCCTTTATCTGAAATAAAAACGCCCCTCGCTTTAATAGCAAATAATGACACAAGGAACGTATCTTCAGAAACATGACCTACATTAAATCGCACATTATTCCAAAGTTCACGCCTATAAATCTTGTTACATGCAGTAAATTCTAGGGGAGTACCAGACCACCAATTTCGAAATATCTGCTCTGAGCCTATCAATAATGCAGAAGAAGGTTTGTGATAATCACGTATATCATCAGCATCAAAATAATTACAATATGGATATTGAAGAATATCAACATCATGATGCTCTAACAAGTATGCCATACTAGAAGCATACGTATCTGGAGCAATAAAATCATCAGGATCTACGAAAGTAAGGTATTCCCCACTAGCCTTTTCCAATCCAGCATTCCTCGCAGAGCTAACACCACCATTATCTTTATGAATAACAATAATACGATTATCTTTTATAGCCCATTCTTCACACTTTTTTGATGAGCTATCAGTTGAACCATCATCAATTAATATCACCTCAATATCTCGATATTCTTGAAAAAGAATACTTTCAACACATCTATCCAGATATGCTTCCACATTATATACAGGAACTATAATACTTAACAACGGGAACATAAAAATCTTATTCGTTATGCTAGTTTATATAAAAAAAGGTAATTCCAAAAGATAAATCTTTCGTAAACTTTTTCCAATATGCTCTTTAAGTTGAATATAATGAGCATTTTTACTTAATTTCACACGACATTCATCTCTTTCTGGCATAAGAATTAAATTAGAGGAACATACTGGTTCTAAAACATTACCATATTTATCACAATAGTTTAAATTCCCAGAAGGAATAATGAGAGTCGCACTCCCATCGTATTCAAAAACAATCTCTTCCTTTTCAATCAACACAACGACATGACATCCCTCGAATTGAAATATTTTATCTGTTTTTATCCACTCATATCGATCTGTTCGATTAAGCAAATATAGAACCAACTCATCAACATTTGTATAAGGGTTTCGTTTAAATTCAAGCGGCTCATCATCCAAGTTGCGAAGCCACGCAGCATTAATACATGCAAAATCCAAATGCTTAGACAAATCAGAAAACAAATGTCCCATAGATTTCACATAGTTAGAAATATAGTTTTTCGCCCGCAATCTCCCAACTATACAACACTTCCCCTTACATCCTGTCCCACATAGACCACATTCTTTTCCCTTACATATCGAACGAAGAAAAGGAAAGGCGTTCTTTTCAAAATGACATAATATCCATTCTTCGAAACAATATGAAGAGAAAGCGATATTTACTTGGGGAAAACATTGGGATAATTCCCAAGCTCTAGAATGCCCTGGATGATGCTCCTTATCAAATACAGCCCATGCTTCAGAGAAACCATCTTCAACCATAAACAACTGAGCCTCTCTAACAAATCTTGCAGGATACAAACGATTCTTATTGTACTCTTGTTCTGATGTTTCTTCTTTTACCCAATACAATAACAACGGAGACGTCCCCGACCTCATTTTTCGCTTTTGAGACTTACGTCTCTCTGTTTGCAAAACACATTCTTCTGGAGTTGGGACAACTTTAATCCGTCCATAACGATTTGGCTGATCCTTCCGTACAATATCTGCAATTTCTTCAAAATATTGATATTCGGTTTCTGTACCTTCACACACAATGACAAGACTGTTTTTAAGGGAACGTTTTTGCGTCTTTCTCATCTTCTTGCCTCCCCAGAAAAAATATAATGTATATTATTAATATTGGGCAAAGCCCCAAACCTTCCAGAACGATACCAACGCTCCATTGGTGGAACTATAGAAACATCTTCAAAGTCCTGAATTGAAAACAGATGCGAACATCCATTCATATCTTTCTCCGCTAACCAAACCTGATCACATCTCATCATCGATTCACCGATTACAGAAGCATCATGCGTAGTAAAAAGCAACTGAGCATGCCGAGGGTTTGTATCAGGGTTTTGGAAAAGCCGAATCAACAATCTAGTAATCTCTGGATGTAATGCCATATTAAACTCATCATACACCAATAAACTACCCATTTCTAATGTTGCAAGAACGACAGCACCAAGTCCGAAAAGATGTTGGGTTCCCATAGATTCATTCTTTAAATTCCACGGACGACTACCTTCTTGATGTTCACGGTCGAAATATTTATGATACATTTTAAACTCCCATCTATTCTCTTCTATCACTTTTCGTTTTTGACTCTCTGGGACAAAATCCGGAAACTGGAATTCATCATCATCATGCCGAATCATTGTCATATCTGTTATACCCAAATCGGCCACATTAATTATTCTAAAAAGTCGATCAAATAATTCAGAACTGCCAGATTGGATTATTTGAGGAGCTATATGGTCGTTCAGTACATTCATATCAACCGGATGGATAAAGACATTAATATAAGCTAGAGTTTCGTATATATCATTTAACTCATAAGCTTGCTTAGAAGATATCTCAGAAAGAATCAGATGATTAGCCATAAAATCCATTGCAGCCCAATCCGGTTTACCATGTTTCCAACCTTCACCTAATGAAATATTATGGAGAAGTTTGTCTTCATTTATAATTCTTTCAAATATAATTTGGGAAGCCCCCACTTCATTCTCAACAGAAAGGATCTCTTTATGAACAACATCATTATACTCTATAGCATAGGTATACTTTCTTCCCTTAATCAGTAAATCAACGCTTAAAGAAACTGGCATTTTTTCATACTGTTCATCAAAGGCAAAAGAATCATATGCATTTATCTTATGATTTCTCTCAAAGGAACGAGAATGTCTAACCAGATATTTTAATGCATGAAAAGCACATATAACATTACTTTTCCCTGACGCATTTGCGCCAAGAATGACCGCACTGTGGAGAACTCTTTCTTCTCCACCGCCATCAAGTTCCATTTTGACATAATTACCAGACAACTCAGTATTAGGTAATGCCAAGAATGAGAATTCCGACTCTTCCTTATACGATTTGAAATTCTTAAGCTTAATAGCTAAAACGATTGAATCTTTTAAATCCATAACATATTATTTTGACCGCAAAGATAATACATATTGAAAAAAAAAACAAATAATTTGCTTATTTTTTCTACATTCACCCACAAAACATTTCGCTTTTTAAAAATCAACAAAATCTTTCAAACATCAAGCACCAATTATACACACTTTTCTCCGAATCTCTCAAATTTCCTCTCGGACCGGTTCTTCGTCCTCCTTTAAGGAATTCGCCGTTAATACCGTAACGTAATTTGCAGTTCTCTGGCGATGTTATACAATGGATAATAACCGAGGTCTGATCGATTTTTACGTCAGAAACAATATCTACACCATCACGACGGATGACATTAAAGCCATAGTTATCGACTTTGTTTACCTGAACAGTGTCAAAACATAATGGAGGACAGGGAACATTGTAATCTATCTTGATATCGTTACCAACCACCTTGTAAGATATCGGCATCAAACCTATATTCCTTTTTTGATTTCTGATAATACCTAAAGCAGATTTTGCTGCAAGTTTACCAATACCCTGCTGTCCAACAGCATCAATATGCAGCGATTCATTCACGAAGTCATATGGGTAGGTGGGGCCACTTGCCCATATCAGCGAATCATCACGTATTAATTCCATCTGCGCAGTAGGCGTTTTAGCCTCTGTACCATTATAATCATTTGGCTTATAACGCAATCCTTTTGTGATTGTAGAAGACTGATAGCAGATGATGCGTATATCATCTTTTTGATGCGTTATCTGCTTGATATCTGTATTCAGATCGTTATACATACGATGGAAATACTCTTTATAGTCGTAATCTGGATATTCCACTATATCCGACTCGCCTTGCATCCAACATACGGCTGGAACAATAAACTCCCATCCACGTTCACTGGCCTTCTTATACGCGCACTCAATCTCTTTTATAAACTTAAGATAAGGGGGAGCCGGCTTCATCAATTGTTCTATGGTATTCATTCCATGCCCACCTGGGAAAACACATATTATTGTATCTTCACCCAATTTTGAAGCCAATTCTTCGGCCATACTATAGACTGACAGTTCGAAAGCTTTCTTATCGTAACGAAGTACCCGTTTTACCCATTGTTTAAATTGGCTACTATGATCAAAATAGCCAAATGTATAGTCCAAATTCTCAGTTACAATTCTACCGTTATACTTTATTCTTAGTGAATCGAAGTTTGTTATTCTTGTTGCTTCCTCTCCTAAAGCATAGCTCTGACCATATACAGGGATACAGACTACGACCTTATGGCCATAGTCTTTTG
>OCTX014521770.1_pt1 | contig 24486 bp, 13 predicted proteins | sample 1539691 | NCBI WGS metagenome assembly OCTX01 (sample SAMN02144231, study PRJEB22623) | gut metagenome | biome: sheep rumen | host: Ovis aries | place: New Zealand
AGATCCTCCCGAAGGCTGGTCGTCAGAACAACGGCTCTCCTGCCGACTCCATCGTGTTCTATGTATCCTTCAGCGACGATGCCTATCCCGGTGCCTACGGTTACAAGAACTACAGGGTGAGCGGCATCCGCTACTCAGGACTGGAAGAGAACGATTAAGAAAAATTGAAGAATTGAAGGATTGAAAAATTGAAGAGTCAAAGAATTGAAGAGTTGAAGAATTGAAAAATTGAAGTTCTAAAATTCTAAGATTCTAAGATTCTAAAATCATAAAAAGCAGCTGACCACACGGTCGGCTGCTTTTCTTTTCCCCCTTTCTGATTACCGCACAATCTTACGGCCGTTGATGAGATAGATGCCGGGGGGGAGGGAGGTGTCATCGGGTACAGGAATACCCTCCAAGGTATAGATTCCTGTTTTCTTTATCTCCGGCAATTCTTCATCTATCCCAGTAGCGACCCCACCTGTACGTTTAATGATTACCTCGTCCAAGAAGAACCGCCTGCTGTTCCCATAAAGCAACAGTTTTACATAACCCCTGCCCTTGATTGTGACATGGTGTTCATTCCACTGGTTGTTCTTCATCACATCAAATATCTGTTGCGATAGCGAAGCCGACCCACTCTCCACTGAGAGCCAGATAAAGTTCTCATCGTTGCCCCAAGGAGCGGCTAAGAATGTCATCTCATAGCTGCCGTTTAGATAAATCGGCGGTGTAATGGCCATACCATAAGCCGAGGTGGTGCCGAACTTCGCACACTGATTAGCCCCAAAGGGTTTGTTTCCTGACCACCCTCCATGATCGGGGACGAATCTTGCCAAGGCGATATTACCACTCCACTTGTCATCGTTTCCACCCTTCCCACTGTTCTGATTGAAACTTTCATAAAAAACAGTATCATCTAGAGGATTTGGCAGGTCACCTTCTCCCAACGGGGAGAAATGGAAAGAAACGATGCCTTCTTGCTGACGGATATGTGTAAGTGACATCGGCATGAAATAATCATCGTTCACACTCTGATGATAGAGGGTGGCTGCTGGAGAAGACAAAGACGTCAGACTGTCATTGTCAGCACATGGATAAGGATCACCACTCAACGCTCTGAGCGAGGTACCGTTTTCGTTATCAGCATGGTAAATGGTACATCGCTGGTGATCGGGTATAGTGTTCACCCTATTCATCTGCCATACCTCATCGTTCTCATCCACATGGATAATCAAAAGACCGTTTCCTGGCAAGGCCTCATCCCATCCCATGGGCTGACGGTTCTCCAACAGATAGTATTCATTGGGGGTATTGGCATTATAGATGATGTATGTTTTCCCCTGCTGCGAGAGTGCTCTCATATCTGTTACATCTTGTTCACGGGTGAGTTCAACCGGTTGCTGCCATCCACACACCATTCGCTCATAACTGGTGAAGGAACAAGGGGTGAAGCCGTTGTTATTATAACAACCCTCGTCCATGATATCCCACATTGACATACCGAAACAGCCGTTTCCCATTGTGTCGTACATATCAGGGAGACCCAAGCAGTGGGAGAACTCATGACAAAGGGTACCTATACCTTCAATAGCCTTATTTACACTCAACTCGGAGCAACAGGCATAGGTAGAGATCGTCATCCCATCAAGGGTAAGGCTATGGCCGTAGTCACCATCCTCCAGTTGGAACTCATGCGGCCAGATAGTGTCCTCATCGTCACAGCAATGCTCACCCTGCCCGGCAAAAAGTACCACTACCTGCTCCACCTCTCCGTCTCCGTCCCAGTCGTAGTCGGCAAAATCCACCTCTTTTGCAGCCAGTTTACAGGCCTCAGCTATCATTTCCCCAGCACGGATATCCAAACCGTCAGCATCATTCTCACCATAGTAGGCATAGTTCATGGAAAGCGGTACAGGACCCACCACATCAAAGTCTATGAGAAACTGTCCGCCGCTCTGGTCCTTGAAATAGTCGTGTACACTTCCCTTAAAACCCAATTCATGCACAAAATCCTCTTCGTTGGCAATCCGCTCATAGAGTTCTCTCGTATGTTCCTTTTCAAAGCAACAGTCGGCGAATGATGCAAGGATGATGAGACCACGGCGGGGAGCCAAACCTTGCCCCTCCCTGAGGAGGGGATTTGTGGAGTGAGGAGTGTGGAGTGTGGAGTGAGAATACCTTCGGGTATTGTGCCGTTTGCTCCAATCCTTTTCCTCTATCTTCTCCCATATCTCCGTATCATTTACTCCACACTCCTCACTACACACTCCTCGAGTATCTCCACGAAGAACGTATCTCTGACAAAGGGAATCCTCCCACCAATGATAGTTCTCGTCACCGCGCAGTTCCACCCTGACTGAAGAACCATCAAACAAATGAATCACTCGCCATTGTCCACGTCGTGCAGGCACTGCTGTTACGGTCATGGCAATAATAAACCCTAAAATAATGAAAGCATGTCTTTTCATAATACTGACTTTTATATGTTGCAAAGGTACGAATAAGTGAGGACAAAACCAAAGAAAAGATCGTTTTCTTTGACTTGTCGGACAGAAAAATGTAACAATGTAACAGCTTTATATTGTTACAAATTCGACATACGCTTCATATAAGGTACAAAACGTATGATTAACAAGGTGAAACTCCCAATAAATGAAGGATAGAATGCCTGTTTTTCCATCGGTTGCCTATACCCAAACAATCATGTGCCTATACTCAAACGATCGTGTGCCTATACCCAAACGATTATTCGGCAATACCCAATCTGAAACGCGGTTGAGGAGTTATTTATTTAGATAGCCCTTGATCTTCTCCTGCAAATACGCTATGAAGTCGGGAGAACCGAGGACCTCGATGTCGTCGTAGAGGCCTAAGACGAAGCGGCCGATGCCGCGGTACTCGCAGACATCCATGGAAAGGAGCCAGTGCTTGTCGTCCTCCTGACGGAACAGGGGGCGCGACAGGGGATACTCCTCGATCATGAGGTTATGGGCTAAGGTGCCCATGCGCAGCGTCACGGGGAGGCGCTGCTCCCCGCTGAACATAAAGATGTCGGTGAACATCTCACGATGCTCCGACTCATGCTGCCAGCTGTCAAGGAGACGCTCCACCTGCTGGATACGCGCCACCTTGAACGTCTTGTTCTGCCCGGAGGCAGGCTCATAGCAGCGCACCTCGTTGTTGTTGTCCATCAGGAGGAAGGGCTCGACGAGACGGTCACGGCGCGTGCGACCGTGGGGAGAGGAATAGTCCTTGAGCACCACCATCTGCTTGTAGAGGATGGCTTCGTGCAGCTGACTGATGATGAGGGCCCGCTGGTCGTCGGTGTGACTGTCGTTGAGGATCTGGTAGTCGATGTGGGCGCTGAGCTTCTCCCGCAGTCGGGCGACGACGGCGTTCTGCTCATCGACCTTGTCCAACAGACGGCGCAGCACGATGAGCTCCGCCTCGGTGAACGACACGCGGTCGATGAGACGTTTGAAGAAGGGTGACTCGCGGTCGATGCTGTAGTATCCACCGGACTTGTTGACGATGAAGCCGCAGTCGCGGAAGAAGTCCAGGTAATAGTAACAGTTCCTGCGGGAGATACCCAGCCGTTCGCAGATATCTTCCACTCGCTGTCCACGGCTACCCGCCAGTAACAACAGCATGTCCAGTTCTCGTTCTAATTTATCGTGACGCATGGTTTTTATTTTAGAGGAAGGATTTTTTCGAGGAAGGAGGAAGGACGAAGGAGGAAGGAGAATACTACTGAGATGCAGGCATTATATACAGGATTCATATGCAGTATACATCATCAAACCACTTGTACTTGAAGCATATCTCCTTCCTCCTTTGTCCTTCCTCCTTCCTCGAAAATTCCACACTCCTCACTCCACAAAGTTCAAGGTTAGCTGCGTATCCCCCAAAAGGTTGTAACTCTTGCGGTGATAGGGGGTGATGCCGTAGGCTTTGATGGCGGCGCGGTGCTTCTTCGTGGGATAGCCCTTGTTGCTCTTCCAGTCGTACTGCGGGTATTCCTCGGCTAACTGATCCATGTAGTCATCACGGTAGGTCTTGGCGAGGATGCTGGCGGCAGCGATGGAGAGGTACTTGGCGTCGCCTTTGACGATGGTGGAGTGTGGAATGTGGAGCGTGGAATGAGGGGGCGTGTAGGCTCTGAAGCGGTTGCCATCGACGATGATGGCCTCGGGGCGCACCTGTAGCTGATCGAGGGCGCGGTGCATGGCGAGGATGCTGGCGTTGAGGATATTGATCTTGTCGATCTCCTCGGGGGTGACGATGCCCACCGCCCAGGCGAGGGCATCACGCTGGATGATGTCCCGCAGCTGGTGACGTTTCTTGTCGGTGAGCTGCTTCGAGTCGTTCAACTCCGCGTTCTGGTAGTCGTCGGGGAGGATGACGGCGGCGGCATAGACGCTGCCTGCCAAGCAGCCACGACCTGCTTCGTCGCAGCCTGCTTCCACCAGTCCTTCGTAATAATGACTTGCTAACATATAAAGTGTTTCATGTTGTTTGTTTTGAACACAGAGACTCAGAGACACAGAGATTATTTCGCTACTACTTCTTGGGATGCCCTTCGGGCAGAAATCATACAAAATCTTACCAAATCTTACAAAATCTTACCAAATCTTACAAAATCTTTATTTACTATTTGTTTGATTTTGAATAGATTTTGTTAGATATCTCGCCGAAGGCGACCCATAACATCTTCTCTGAGTCTCTGTGTTCCCATCATTATCACCCCATTACTGGACACGCAGATGGGTGCTGCCCTTCGGCATGGCGGCAGGGGGCGTGACGGCGGGTTTGACGATCTTACTGGTGAAGATGGCGATTTCCTCTGCCGTCTCGTTCGCGTTGTCACCGTTCTGGTTACGCTTCAGCGCATGACCTTGGGGAAGGATATAGTCGCCCACGATCTTGTAGTGGTTGGAGATGCAGGTCTTACCCTTCTTCATGTCAGCCCTGTTGGTATCGTATGCCAGTCGTCCTGCCTCCACGCTCGACTTGATGAGCCGGTTGATGGGCACATTCATATTGAACTGCAGGAAGGCGGGAATCTCGATGTCGCACTTCGAACGCACCGTGGGGATGCTCTCCTGGAACACCCAGTCGTAGAGATAGGTGGGGCGCGTACTGGTGATGTTGTACTGGTATTCGATGATGCTGCCAGCCTCGACATCGGGCACCACGACGTGCATCACCACATAGCTGTCGTTGACGCGCTCGGTGACGAAGGAACCGGTATCGACGGTCCTTTTCACCACCTTCCCCTTCTCGTTCTTGGTGAAGACGCGGATCTTCATGTCCGTCAGCTCATCCTGGTTGAAGACCTTGTCGTCGTTGGCATTGAAATAGGTGATGTCGATATTCGCATGGCGGGCTCCCTCGGGCTTGAGGATCTTCGTACGGAGCCTGAACTCGTATTTCACGAGGATGTTACTGTCGTCGATCAGGTTCTTGCCGAAGTCATCTATATTGCCCCACCCTACTTCGATGTCCGTACGGTTGCTGTTCTCCACCTGGTCGGTGAGCTGGTAGGTGGCGGTCATGGTCTTGCAGAGGATGATGGCGCTGGCATCGACGGCATCGCCCCAGCCGATGTAGTCCCATTCCAGGTTTGACGGTTTGCCGAACTTCTCGTTGGGCAACTGTGCTTGGGCGGCGCCTCCGCAGAGGAGGATGGCTGCTGCCACGCATAGGGTTTTCTTATAGATACTTTTCATCTTCTTTATTTGTTAGTTGTTGAAAATTTTTTCTGAAACACAGAGACTCAGAGACACAGAGAACGCTTCTTTTCGGTTCTCGTCGAAGGCAACCCCTAGTTATTTCTCTGAGCCTCTGTGTCTCTGTGTTCATTTATAATGTCCATGTCACTTGTTTTGAAACACAGAGACTCAGAGACACAGAGAACGCTTCTTTTCCGTTCTCGCCGAAGGAGACCCTCACTATTTCCCGCTTAGCTGATTGACATACTTCACGGGGACGGCATCGCCCTTCAGGACATCGGCGAACTCACGCGGTTTGATCGTCACCTTACCCTTCATGAATTCCGGTACGTTGTAGCACTTCATGAACTGGCGGTGGTAGTCGGGATCGCTGCAGGGAAGCTCGAAGGGCTTCGACCACCGACCGTTCCTGTCGATATGCGCGAAGAACGGACGCGTATATTCGCCATCGTTCCTGCGACTGCTGAACACCAGCCATCGGCCGTTGCTCGACCACGAGTGGTAGCTCTCGGTATCGTTTGAGTTGATCTCCTTCAGCATCCGCGGCGTATTCGTCTTGAGGTCGATGGCCCACAGGTCACCGTCACGGTGCCAGATATGGAACACCCCATATTTCCCTGCGGTGAACACCAGCCAGCGGCCATCGGGCGACACCCTGGGGAGGGTGGCACTCATATCCATCGCTGCCGCATCGAGCACGAGCTCGCGTTCTCCGAAGGTCATGGTATTGGGGTCGAACGATTTCTTGTAGATATTGTATTTCACCTCCTTGCGCCGTTTGATGACATCCTTCCCATGGTCGATGCCCGGTTCGTATTCGAAATGGGCACTGCAATAGTACAGCGTCTTGCCATCGGGAGCCCAGGCAGGGAACACCTCCAGCTCCGTGGTATCGTTCTCGAGGTTCGTCACCTCGTTCCGTGCCACGTCGTAGGCGATGAGGTCGCTCTCCGAATCAAACACCTCGATCTTGTTCGGATCCGTCACCTGGAAGATCTGACTCGTCTTGTTCGTGGAATAGACGATAAGGTTAAGCCAGGGATGCCAGGCGGGATAGACACCTGCGGAGAGGATGGAGTCGTTGCGCATATTGATCTTCCGTATCTGTCCGTCGTAGGCCACCACCGTACCTCCGAGGTTCTGTCGTGCATGGAACTGCATGCGTGTGGGGTCATACTGCTGGTAGTTGTGACAGTTGATGCACTGTCCTTTGCCCTGCCCTTCCTCGCAGCACAGGATATTGTCGTAGATCACGCTCTCGTCGTAGGTCTCCAGACAGCGCTGACTGATGGTCAGTTCCTCGTAGCTGACATAGGAGGGGTAGATGAGACGGTAGCTGAGGTAGGGATCGATGCTGTCCTTGGACACATAGATATCGAAGGGTTTGTATTTCGTCCACTGTCCGTCGTAACGCGCGAACACCTCCACCCCGATCTTCTTGTCGGCAGCCTTCGTCACGAGGCGCTGCCAATCATCACGGTCGGGCTGTATCTTGTCACCTTCGAGCAGCAGCTCCTCACCGTCGGCGGTGAGCCGTGCCACCATGCTTTCAGCCTCCTGTGCCATCTCGAACGTCAGCGGCGCCATATTCACCGGCACCGTCACGCCCTTGTAGTCAGGGTAGATGTCTGGCTGCGCATTCGACTCAGCATAGTTCTCCGGCAGTTGCGGAGTGCATGCTGCGATCAACGTCACCAACGACAATAACAATAATGCTTTCTTCATTGATTCTTCTTTCAACTTTTTGATTACTCGAATGCTTCTTCCTTTTCTCTCTACGAATTGGTCGAATTAGGCGAATTACTCATTAATCGAACGCCCCTTCCTTTTTTCTCTACGAATTGGTCGAATTAGGCGAATTTCTAATCACTTGGCCTTCCTCCCTCCCTTTGGGAGGGCTGGGGTGGGCTTTCCCTTAGGAGGGTTAGGGGTGGGCTCCTACATATAGATGAAGTCTTCCGTCAGGAAATACTCATAGAAGTAGGTATCACCGAAGAGGGGGTACAGGGCGGCGCGTGCCTGCTTGATATCCTTACCGTCGTAACGCTCCAGCAATTGCGCGAACTTGTCGAAGCGCTCCTTCACATCGTCATCGACGGGAGCCTCGAAGGGTGCCTTCTCCTCATTGTAGGTGAAGACCCATGCAGCCTCCTGGTAATAGCGCGGAACAGGCTTCCCCGGGTGCAGGCTCAGGTATCTGGCGAAGCACCGCCAGAAAGAGTCGCTGTTCTTTGTCCATAGGGATGCCAGCAGGCACTGTTCCTGGAAATAGGGGTCGTTGCTGTCCATCTGCGACAGGTGGTTCATCACATACCGCTCCGTATAGCCATTGTCGGCACCCACCATATCCGGATAGTGCATCATGTGGAGGATGGGGCCTGTCTCACTGTCGGTACGCAGGAGTTCGGGCTGTTGCTGCAGCTTCTCGAGGTTCCGTGCCCACTCTCCGTGGAACAGCGTATGTTTCAGCTCACCGGTATATTTGTACATCGCCTTCACCTCACCTGTCATCAATGCCCGCCGTGCCATGTATTTCAGGTGCTCCACGCGCCATCCAAACTCCACACCACCCTCTATGCACATGTGGTGACAGTCGTTCATCATCCCGTAGTGGTAGTAGATCATATTTCCCACCAGCATCGATGCCGGGATGGGGAATGGTGAGGCAGGCTTCGCCGCACCGTTGCGGTAACGGTACATCTCCGTACTCTGACGACCCAAGCGTGACAGGGCGAGGTTACGCATCATCACCACCGAGCGTGTGGGGATATTCTGCTGCTTGGCAGCTTCCGTCAGCACATCCTCCCAGCGCGTCTGCTCCACGAAGTATTCCATAGCCACCTCACGATGGAAGTTCTCGTCCTTCATCCACGCGGTCCATACGCCATAGACCGTTGCCGCCAGTACGACGACAACGACGGCATAGCGCCACCAGCCCTTTGAGAGCCTGAAAGTTTTCTTTGCCTTGGCGCCCTTCTTGTTCTTCTTGTCCTTCCTGCTGACGACCGTTTCCTGTGCCGCAGTCTCGGGCGTCTGCCATTTACCCAGTACGAGGATGAGCAGACACACGGCGAGGAGGGCGTAGGGCACATAGAGCTCGGAGTTCTCTTCAAGGATCTTGAAGATGGGCAGTGCCGTCCACCAGAGGTTCACCTTGTTCGTCTGGTAATACACAAACTGATAGTACAACAGCGGAACAGCCACCACCAACAACAACGCAAGGATACAGTCTGCTGCCGCCTGCCAACGCTCGCGATCGAGACGCCAGCACCACAGTCCCATCAGCAGCATAGCTGCCAAAGCATAGGTACCGATCAGCGGATAACCCGCCACGACTGTCACCACCAATAAGAGGCGCCGCCACAGTCTGTGTGCCGACAACGCGCGGTAGGCCCACAGCAGAGCCACGACAGCCATCACACCCAGGGTGGCATCGAAATACCAGCCTCTGAGCTTGATGGGGTAGATCCAGTATCCCATATCGACATTCGCTGCCAGCAGCAGGGCCACGGGTACGAGGAGGAGCAGCGTCCATGGCTTACCGACACGGAAGGTGCGGCGCATCATCTCCATGAGCAGTCCCCACGCCACGCAGAGCACCGCCACGCCCAGCAGGGGGTAGTAGAGCAGCTGTGTGAGGAAGCTGCCCACATACATGAGCAGTCCGCCGGGCACCACCATCTGCTGCCGGAAAAACAACGGGGTATCCAGGAACAGGTTCTGCTCCTGAATCTTCCACAACACATAGCGCTCGCAGACCAGCAGCAACGCTGCTATGACTGCCAGTGCCAGAAGCCACACCACCGTCGTGGAACAGGCCTTGCACTTACTGATGATCGACTGGTTTGCCATTATTCAACGATTACCTTTCTGGAAGTACCATCGGCGCTGCGCTCAATGCACACGCCATGGGGGTTATTCAGCCGGCGGCCCTGCAGATCATAATAGGTCTTGGCACCGGCATCTGCATTCTGCAGGAGTTCCTTGATACCTGTACCGCCGCCCTCTATCTTAAAGACATAGGTGGCCAGACTCTTTGCGGGCAGTTCGGTAGTCACTCTCTGAACAGGCTCGGCAATCTCGACGGGATATTTCTGACAGAGTTCATCAGAGGCATTGCCCCATGACAGCAGCACGTCGCCGCTCACCACGTTGAAAGGCAGGTTCATGATGAAGTCCCTGTCGGAACTCAGGGTATTGATCGCCATGATGATGAGGGAGTCACCCTTGATGAACGCGGAGGTCTCGACAGCGGCATTGGTCGTCAAATCGTAGCTGCACGTTGACTCCAGAAGAGTGGAACCTGTGACGTTCTTGGCAAAGTGTGAATACACATAGGCACGCGGCAACAGCTTGTTCTTCGTCCTGTTGGCATCCCCATACTTGGTCTCACCGGTACTGACGAAAGCCCAGTGGGCACGCATATACCAGTAGATATAACCGGTGCATCCTGCCTGCAGGCACTCATTCAATTCTTGTGCAAACTCCAGCTGTTCCTGCCAGTTAGGCAGACGGTCGCCGATATTGTCGGATACAGAATGCTCCGTCATCCATACCTCCTTGCCATACTGCTTAGCCAGTCTGGCAGCATTCTTCAGATTAACAAGTGGCGGATGACCATAGATATGACCAGCGATGATATCCACCTGATCACGGGCTACAGGATCATTCAGCAGCTTATTGGAATAATTGGGGTCGAAGCCCAAGGGCTCGACACTGATCAGGCGCACACCCTTGTAGGTCTCACGGTCGAGCAGATGGGCATAGTTCTTCACCAGTTCCAGCTGCTCATCGGGCGTATAGAGACAACCGGAGTAATCTACCCACCAGTCGGGTTCGTTCTGTACGGAAACCGCATCCACATCGACGCCATGCTCCTGCATCCATTTCAGGAAGGTGTTCAGCCAAGGGAAGAACTTGGGATAGCAGTCTTTGCGCAGACGTCCCTCCTGATTGCCCTGACTGTCGGACTTTCCGCCCTGGGCAGTACCATTCGTCTTGTACTCGCCAGGAGGAGACCACGGGGTACCGAAGACGATGCCTCCGCGTTGCTTGACGATCTTGGCGGAAGGCAGGGAGCCGTTCCAATCGTAGGGGGTGTCCCAGTTTCCCCATTCAGGCACCTTGACGTCTCCCACGAAGTTAGGTGAGATCTCCATGCGCATGATATTCAAGCCGATGGCGGATTCATCGCCATAGAGCAGTTTCACGGGTTGAGTATCATTGGCGAAGGGTTCCATCGCACCGTAACAGCAGGCTGCGCCAAAGCCCGTAATCGTCTGCAGACGGTTATTGGTGACGGTGATAACGACACTGGGCCGTTTGGCATAGGCTGTGGTCAGGACCGTCAAAGCTAAGACAAATAAAAAGATTCTTTTCATTGGTTTATATTGATACAAGTTTGCAGATTTCACATCCGTCACATCCGAGGGCATGAGGGCACGACGAAACGTGGGAGCGAAGAATGATGCAAAGGTAATGAAAAACGAGAGAAACACAAAGAAAAAAGACCATTTCTTGATAAAAAAGATCCGGCCTTGTGAAAGACCGGATCCCATTTGATTAGAATGTCATTTTTCGTTCGTCTAGAGACTGTCGGTGATTACTTCACCACAATCTTCTTACCGTTCTCGATCACGATACCCTTGAAGTCCTTAGAAACACGCTGACCAGCGATGTTATAGGTAGCACCAGAGGTAGCATTGCCGTTGGTGTAAACGCCCTTGATGCCAGTACCGTCGTCGAATACGTGAGGTGTATCACCTGTACCTTCCTTCACGTAGAAGTTCTGCTTACCTGTCTGGTTGATCAGAGACTCTGTACCATCCTCTGTCTTCCAAATAACATCCTTAATGTAGTAATCACAAGCTTCTTTGATTTCAGCCATGTTGAAAGCGATAGACTTGAAAGTGTTCAAGTAGCCGTTATTCTGAGATCCATTGCACTCGTTAGGAATAGTGAAGGTAGCGCTAAACTCCTGCCAATCCTCAGTGAAGTTCACGTCACCGATGGCTGCCCAGTGGATATAGTTACCAGGCATCTCATGACACTGAGTGGACGTTTTAGCAGGAATAGAACTCTTATACTTGAACGAGAGAACAGTTACCTCACCAGCATCGAGGGTACGGTTGGCAACAATCCAGAACTGGCTGTCCCAAGCCTGACCAGTACCACCTTCGCTTGCGAGAGCGTCACGCTCCGGAGCCTTCACAACAACCTCTGTGGGGTTAGCCTTAATCTCAATCGGTCCCTGAGGAGTATCACCCTCAATCTGGATGAAGTTGATAGACTTGAACTCTGTATCCAGAGTGATCTGCCATACACCAGCTGCGGGCAGCTTAATCTTGGCATTTGAACCCTCGGCATAGTCATACCAGAAGTCATCACCAGCCTCGATGGCACCGGTAGAAGGCTTCAGAGTAGCAGCCTTGAATGAACCGTCGTCACCACGAACGGTAGAGATCATGATTTCACTTACCCATGTCTCCGGCTTACCAGCCTCACCAACAGTAACGATCATAGTACCATCACCACCATCCTCAAACTGGATAGCCTCGTCGAAGTTGTACTCAATACCGGCAGCAGGGTTTGCATAAGCAGCAAAGTAGCCATGGTCAAGTTTCAATTCATCGATAGCGAGGTCATCGAAGTAGAAGTCGATAGCATTCTTATTCTGGGGGTTCAGGTTGAAGGCAATAGACCATCCCTGATCGTCACCACCACTGGGCCATGAAATCTCCTGGTCGTACTCCTGCCACTCTGTGGTGAAGTTAATGTCACCGATAGCCTGCCAGTGCATGTAGTCAGAAGGATTCTGATGGTGGATCTGCGTATTGGTGGTAGCAGCCTCAGAAGCCTTGTAACGGAAGTGAACCTTCACTTTCTCACCTGGCATGAATCTTCTCGGACCCTGGATCCAGAACTGGTTGTCCCATGCAGAAGGATCACCCTCGGTGTCAGCAACCTTACCATGAACAACGAATACGTGACTACCGTCAACCTCTTCGATTGTAGCGGGGAAGGGATCCCAACCACCATCTTCGTTCATGTTAACGCCTTTCTCCTTACCCCAAGCACAAATCTTGTAGTTGTTCTCCTGATCGTTGAATCTTACATTAGCGAGATCGCCCCAAGACTGCTCAGCATTACCATTTACGAGCAGAGGAACCCACTCTTTCGGACGCTGGTTAGCACGCTCCTCATGGGTAATCTTCAGATAAGCGATGTCCCAAGTACCAATCCAGTCACCGCACTGCATGAGGATGTTACCATCATTATTGGTAGCCTCATAGTCAACAGTACCTTCTACCCAATCTGTAGTGATGGAGAATGCGCCGTAAGGTGTCTGGCCAAAGCCAAGCATTGACACGTTACCAGCATGGTCACCCTTAATCTTGTAGTGAAGGGTGTAAACGGTACCTACCTCAGCATTTACGCCACCAATCGGGAAGAACTGGCAGTCCCAAGAGGGATCTGTAGCTTCTGCACTTTCGAAGTGGAGACAACCGTCCTTGATAGAGAGGCGAGCAAATGCCGACTCACTACCACGCCAGCTGGCGAAAGGAACCTCAGAGATGTCGGTGTACTTTGAGAAGTCCATTTCTGCATCGACTTTCTCCACCGCCTTTACTCCCAAGAAACATGTCAAGAGAGCAATCAGAGTAAATAGTTTCTTCATAAGATAAATAATTAAGTTAATAAATAAAGGATAAATAAAAAATACTATTGAAAGACGATTGCCAGGAAAATCAGAGTGATTCCTTTTCTCACTGGCAACCATCAGTGTTCACGTTATTGTCCTCCCAGCGCATCGCAGAAGGCCTTGTAGGTGGCATTACGCACCCAGTCCTTGCTCTTGGAGTCGATGGTCCAGAGTCCCACGGGATCGTTCGTATCAGCCATGTTACCCTTACAGATACCTGCCTGCTTGTCGTGCGGGATCTTATTCATGTAGCTTCTGATGACCTGACCATAGTAGTCGGCCAGTCTTTGGCGCTGAGCATCGGTGATATCCTTGGCAGCCACACTGGCACCTGAAGCATCCTGATACTTGATGTCGAAGTTAGAGATACGGATGAGCTTGCCTGTGGAAGCCAGATTGTCCAGTAAGGCATTCAAAGAAGCCTCGTTAGCGGCCTGTTTAGCGGCATCCTCACTATAGGTGAGATTGACCTTGGCATTGATACCGTCGATCTTCGCACCCTTGGCATCCCAGATATTGATCCAGTATTTCAGACTTTCCAGCTTCTTGGCATCCTCAAGACCCGTTTCGCTGATAAAGAACTTCAACGCTGCAGCATCACCACCATTCTCCTCGAAGGCTTTTCTGGCTATATCAGATACAGCAGGAGCATAGTTCTCACTGCCCAGAACATCCTGCCAGAAGATGCTCTCGGTAGAGTGCTTGAGGTCGTACATGCCGTTCTCAAGAACTGCGCCATTGTCAATGGGCTCATCAATGAGGTCGAAAGTCTTGATACGGCCTTCGTTGATCTTCATCAGACCTTCACACCATGCATGGAGGGCATAGTGGATGGTATCGGTCATCTCCTTTTCTGTCTGCGGACGGTGATTGTCGGGATAGTAGCCAGCTTCCACCTTCTGGATATAGAAGACAGGAGAAGGACCGTTCTCCACTCTTAAGTAACCCTCAGTCTCACCAGGAGCACTCTGGGCTTCCACCACGAGCTTTGTCCATTTGCCAGCCTTGTATGTCCACTTTCCATCAGGTCCGCTTCCGTCAACCTTGTTGCCAGAGAAATAGACATTGAAAGAACCATCCCTGTCGGCCTTTACATAGAAAGTAATGGTGTATTTGGCGAGGGGATCCACTTCGAAGCCTTCGATGATGCGCACCTTGGCCCTGGCACCAATGCGGAGGGTGTTCTGGTCATCATATTTGGCAATGGTAGCACTTCCGCTTTCCACGGTACCCGGATAGCTTCCTACAGGCATGTCGTTGAAGTTCACCGTCTTTCCCTCTACATAATCCACGGGGATTTCAATAGGAGCGGTAAGGGTCTTCAGCCAGTCATCAGCCTGGTTGGCATTAGCAAAAATCGGACTGCCATACACGTCATAACCGATCTCTTCCACATGGGCAAGGAGGTCACTCATATCGAGGAAGTTCATCACACCCTTGGCATTGATGATGTTACCCGACATCAACGATGTGCCGAAAGCCACATTGTCGAAATTGGTGACAGCGGCAGCATGATCCAGTTCCTGCTTGTTGAAGTCAGAGACTTTCAGCATGGCACCCAGAGACATATTAGGATAGGCATCCCTGTTGATATAGCTCTTGACAGGTTTCAGGTCCTTATACGGCTCCTGGATAGAAGGATCAGCCTGGGCAGTGAAATTGTCAGTCTCATTATAGTCGGCACAGGAGGAAATGAAGAGTGAAGAAGGAAGGATGAAGAATGCTGCAACGAGCACCTTCACCGTCATTTTCAGGCTTCTTTTCTCCGTTATAAATTTCTTCTGTCTCATATCTATTCAAATTTTGAGTTTCGGGTTTCACTTCATTCTTTATTTCAAATATTTGGGCGAGAAGAATACTTTCCTGTTTGCCTCACGAGTCTGAACAACAAGCGTATCGGTGGTTGACACCTGGATGTTGCTATTCTGGAAGTTTACATCGTAAGCCAGACGGAGAATGTCGCGCTCATCAGCCTTGCCTTCTCCATACCACTGGTAGTCCTTGTACTCCGGTCGTCCACTTCCTTTGGCAATGAATTCACCGGAACCGGTAGCTGTCACGTTCGGATCATCGGTGGAAATCGTGCACTGGTTACCATTGAAAGTAAGAATAAGGTTACAAGAAACAGAGGCTCCAGAGGTCTTGAAAGACACGTTGAAGATAGCCTGTGACATATTCTTGGTTTTGATATCACAGATTTCATCGTTCTGGTTAACCGGGTTCTCCTTGTAATGCTCAAGGTCGGTATTGACCAGGGAGAAATCCTTGCGGACGATCTTCGTTGTCACACCTTTTTCCGTTACATTGTCAACACCGCGACGGATGTATTTAGCCTGCCAGGGGTTCATATACTTCACACAATAAAGCACGTAGTCCTTGGCAAGAATCTCCCAGTCATCAGTATTGGTACGGGAGGGTGTCAGACCTTCACGGGGCTCACCTGTGAGGATATGGTCGATACCTTTCACGTTCTTCATCACCAAAGGAATCACGTATGTGGTCTCCACGGCTTTGGGATCACTGAAGAATGCATCCGTAAACTGCACCTCCACATAACCGCGGGGATCGCCGTTGTAGGGGATGACATTGGACAAAAGACTGTAGTAGTTGGATGGCATGGGCAGCACGGGAGCTGACGGGTTTCCTGCATCATCCACAAACCACAGGTTGTTGCAGAGAGACTCATCGACAGCAATGTCAACATACGCATCACGTCCTCCGTATGCTCCACCCATGGTTGACCAAATGCGGCACTTGTGCGCGTTGTCGAGCTCGTTGTCGTAGATGTCGTTACCAAGTACGAGGGTACGTACGGGGAACTGATAGGCGAAGTAGGCAGTCGTACCTTCTTCATAGTCTGGGAACTCATGGTCTGAATTGTAGCAAGACGTACAAGTGAGAGCAAGGGCTCCCAGAGCTATTCCATATATGTATTTCTTCATCTTCATCATTGCAATTATCATTTTCAATTGTCAACTTTCAATAATTCTAATTCCATCCCCTGTTCTGCTTGAGATTGCTCCACTTAAGCACCTCACTCTTCGGAATGGGTCCGTAGCACTGATAAGAGTTGTCATAAACACGCTTCTCCACATCAATGATGGTATAAGTGAGTTCACCAGTTTCCTCATTACGGTCGATTCTCATACCCTTCACGGGCTCATCAAGCGGCAACAGCCAACGACGGAGATCCCAGAAGCGCTTGTTTTCGAAACAGAGCTCCAGACGGCGCTCGTTACGGATGAGATTTGTCATCTTAGCCTGGTCACCGGCACACTCCTCAAGATAGGCATCACCCTCAGGAAGATCACGTCCAAACTCATCTTTACCCAGTCCAGCACGTGTACGAATGGCCTTGATCACATCGTAAGCCGTATAACCTACACCCGTGGGATCAGCCTTGGGGCCCCAGGCATCATTGGCAGCTTCGGCATAGGCCAGGAAGATTTCCGTGTAACGGATGCGGGTATAGATGTGCTGCTGCTCAATGAGAGAGCTTGACAGCGGACTCACATCGTCGCGGAGCAGTTTCTTCAGGTAATAGCCTGTTTGTGTAGAATAAGCTCCATAGTTGATATTATCCTCATACTCGACTACACCCTGGTCAGTCACCTTAGGATAAGTACCTGTGATAATCTCAGTTTTTCTGAACACCGTACCGTTATAGAGGATATTGTCAGCAAGACGCAGGTCACGGTTGGCATAAGGATTCTTCGGGTCATAACCTGATTTAGGATCACTGATAGGACGTCCGTTACGCATAGGGAAGGCATCCACGAGATTCTGCGAAGGATTGACACGACCCTGGCCATACAATGTCGGCGGGAAATTCTCCCTTTCCTGGGTTGCGTTCTTATGACGGTCCTCACGCCACAGGATCTCAGGCATTTCTGATGCGCTGGGCTCCAGTTTATTCTTATTCTTGTACCAGATGTTACCCGTTGGATCAAATCCATCCATACCACCAATGCGCTTGAGAACATCAGCACAAAGCTTGGCTGCATCAGCAGAAGTGACACCGCTCTGGTCGCGGAAGGCAGGACTGGCAGCGAGCAAAGCAACCTGAGCCTTGATAGCCTCAGCACTTCTGCCCGACATCAGATTCTTAGCCTTGACACCATACACAAGGTTATAATTGGAAACATTCGCTCCCAGAGCCTTGTACTTGGCAGGGATTTCATCTTCGGTGTCGATATCATCATAATCGATAGGAAGGTAGAACATGGCACTGTCGCAGTCGGCGAAAATCTGCTTCACACAATCAGCAAAAGAGGCACGAGGAAGGTTGAAGTCGGAACTACCATCTTCCGGTGTTGTCAGCAAGGGTACTCCATAGAGCTGACCGTCATCTGCATAGCCACCATGAGCCTGCAGCAGATAATAGTAGAAGACAGCACGAAGGCCGAAAGCCTCACCTTTCAGTCGGTCAATGAACATCTGCTGCTTGGAAGCTGCACTGGGTGCCCATTTCACCTTATCCACGATTGTGAAGAACTTATTGATATACTGGATACCATCCTTACAATTGTCCCATACAGACATGGGGTTGTTGTCGGAAGCCCAGGTACCCGTTGCCATATTCAGGTAATTGCTGGTTTTCAAGTTGGTGACAGCATCATCTGTGGCTATGTCGGTAACGGTTGTAGTGAGGTAGGGAAGACGGTCATAGCCATACATCAGCAGGCCATGAGCATATTCTGACTCCTCGTACATGGCATCCTCCTGTCGTGTATTCTCATCTGCCGGCGTGAAAATATCATCGCATGAGCAAAGGAGCGCTGTGCTAAATAATAACTGACAAATGATAAAGGATAAACTTATCAGGTGTCTTTTATCTTTTGGCGTAATCATAATTCTTAATGCTAAATTCTTAATTCTTGATTCTTTTAGAGAGTTACCTTAACACCGAGATTATAGAAACGAGTCTGTGGTGCATAGCCAACGCTAGTCTCCATCAACTTGCGGTTCTTTGAAATCGTAAGAAGATCGTTTCCGTTCAAATAAATAGAGAGCGCATTCACCCACTTTCCTTTAAACATCTCCGAAGGGAAGTCGTAGGTCAACTGCACCTTGCGGAGGTTGAAACGGTCGGTGCTGTACATCCAGAAGGTGGAAGCAGCTGCGTTGTTGTTCGAACTATAAGTTGTCAGACGGGGATGAGTGGCCGTATTTGCGGTCTCGGGAGTCCAACGACCCAGTACATTCACAGAGTACTTGGCATCTCCGCTCATATAGTAGTAACTATTATTCTTCATGGCGTATGCACCGAACTGGCCATTACCGAGTACGAAGAGCGTGAAATTCTTGTATTTGAGCGTGAGATTGACACCAACGAACCAAGGAGTGCCAATGCTACCCAAAGCGTTGTTGCCTGTAGGATTGTTGGTGGGATTTCCATTGGCGTCAAAAACAGTAATGGAACCGGATTTGCCAAGAACAACCATATCCTTGTTGTCGATTCTGCCATCGCCATTCACATCCTCATACTTCAAGTCACCTGGCAGGATAGTACCTCCAATGGCAGGATTCGGAAGACTCTTCTTCAAGGCGTACTGTGTGACTCCATCAGCATTTGTGCTGATATCAAAGTCATCTGCCGTGTAGAAGCCAATATTCTTGTAACCCCAGAGAGCATCGAGGTTTTGGCCTTCAACATACTTATTAGGTGCAATAGGATCGATGATTTCGTCATACTTCTTCCACTTTGACGTGAGATAGGTACCTACGACACCAAGGGAAGCGTAAACCTTACCAAACTGTTTCTGTGCTTTTACGCTAAAGTCAAGACCCTTGCGGTTCTGGATATTATTGTTGATAGCCGGCTTGAACGAACCTCCGGAAAGACCTCCTGACAAATAGGAAGGGAAGGTAGTGGGGTTCTGGATAATGAAGCCATCCATATCCGTATTGAAGAAGGTGAGGTCAGTGGTAATCAACTTATTGAAGAATGAACCACGAAGACTTACTGACCACTCCTTGCGATGAATGAAATCAAGGGCAGGGTTGGCACCCATCTGAGAATATGTAATGTTCGTCGTCACACCCTCATTCCATGAGAAACCACCTCCAGCTGTGTTCCAACTGGCATCGTAGAGATAGAAGTATTTATTGCTCATATAGACATCAGCATCTTCATTCAGATTGCTGTAAGACGCGCTAAGCATCAAGTCATCAACGAAACTTCCCTCCATGAAATTCTCCTTGGCGATATTCCAACCAACAGTGAAAGAAGGTGAGATGGCCTCGCGATTGCCCTCGGGAAGACGTGAGGAGTGTACACCTGCAAACGCTGCCTCGGCAAAGTAACGACCCATGAAGTCGTAACCGGCCTGCAGACCAATGTTGGCATTGGTATAGCGGTGATAAGTACCACTGGCTGTGGTGGTGTACATATTGGCGAGCAACAGTCCTGTAATATGATGCTTTCCTGCGAAGATGTTGTCATAATCGAAATGACCATTCCAGCTGATGGTCTGGCGATATTTCGTGTCAGACATGGACATGTGACCTGTCACCTTCTCATCGTTCTGCTGTGTAAGGGCTACGATAGACTCCTGAGAGTTATAGTTACTCCATGTAGGAATAAATACTGCGTAATCGTTGTTGTATGACAGACTATAGTTAGCAGCGTAGTCGATGGAGAACAAGGTCTTGAATGACAAGCCCTTCAAGAACTTGCTCATGTCATAGATGATACCTGCATCGAACTGGAACTGACGACTCACACCTCTTGTCTTACCACCGAAGTAGCAGTCGGCAATGGCATTATGATCGGTGACCTTTGTTCCACCAGGGAAGAATCTGCCATCGAGCAGGTTCAGCGACTTACCAAGGATAGCAAGAGCCTTGGAAGCGTTAGGATCTACCGTATTAATATCAATCAACGGTGCTGCGTTTTCAGGGAAGTTCGGACGCATATTGGCCGCATCGTTCCAGAAGTTACCCTTGTTGCTGTTAGCGTTGTAGAAGGTAGCGCTTACGTCTGCATAACCTTTGATCAGCTTGTTGATAACGAGGTCCACATTACCACGAACACTGAAACGGTCGGTATAGTTATCCTTTGCAGGACCGAAGTTGATAAGGTCCTCAAAGCGATAGTAGTTAATGTTCGTGTAGAAGTGTGCTCGTGTTCCACCACCCTGGATCTCCAACGTACCTTCTGAACGGTTATACACCTTACGGATATATTCGTCAGAATAATAGTTTACGTTCGGATAACGGTAAGGATTGAGCCCAGAGGCATGGTTGTAGATATCCATCTGGCTATATCTCGGAGTAAGACCATCGTTGGCACGAGCCTCATTGTAGAGGGTCATGTACTGAGCAGAACCGAGATACTCAGGAAATTCCTTGGCTACATGGAAACCAGTGTTCGCATTGGCAGTAATCTGCAGACCATCAACCTTTCCACGCTTGGTGGTGATCAGGATCGCACCCTTGGCACCCTTGGCACCATAGAGCACGACAGCCTGTGCTCCCTTAAGGAAGGTAACCTGTTCAATCTCAGAAGGAAGCACGTTGTTGGATGGACGCTTTACACCGTCGATAATCACGAGCGGCAGGTTGCTGTTGTCGTTATTATCAAGGCGCTCATTGTCCATACCCCAAAGGTTGTTGCCATTCCATCCACCAACAAGGGCATACAAGTCATCAAGACTGCTTACTGTATAGTCCTTCTTCTGCAGCTCTTCCATGTCAACATAGGAAACGCCTCCGAGAAGATGGTCAGGATCCTTGTCGCGGAAAGCAACATGGACTTTCTTTTCTACCACGACAGAATCAGTGTCGTCAGCGACCTGGGCATTAACCGTCAGTGGCGATACAGCTGCCATGGCAAAGAGAAATATGTTTGTTTTCATTCTTTTCATATTCATTATTATTATAGCGGTAGCAAATTTGTCACTGTTCACTATTCACTTTTACCTTATTACCATCCCGGGTTCTGGGGGAATCCTTCGTAAAGATAAATATCCTTGTCAGGAAGCGGGAACCAGTAGTGCTTTGACTCCAAGCGACGGGTTATCAGTTCTTCTCTGTGGAAGTTACCAACCTTGGCGTCCTTTGGATCATGATCCTTAAACCATGCGTCTGTCTCCAAACGCTCGAACTCGTGTGAATACTTCACCGTATAAGGAGGTTCCGTCAGAAGCAACCAGCGCTGGAGGTCGTTCCAGCGGAAACCCTCGAAGGCAAGCTCCACGGCGCGCTCACGGCGTACTTCGTCAATGAAGTGCTCACGAGTATCACGAAGATTGGCAGCCACATGCTCCATGGGATAATCAGTAGAGTTGACACGGTCGCGGAGGGCATTGATGGCCTCGACAGCCGAGTAAGACGGACAATATGTAGGTCTGTCGTTCAGCTCACTGGCACTTGTGGCGATGGCAGCCCTCGCTTCGGCATACATCAGATAGACATCGGCCAGTCGCATGTAAGGCAGATAACTCTCAAAGTTATACTCCCAATCGTACCATTTGTCACCCTCATTACACTGGTGAGGTGTCAGTTTCTGAATGAAATAGCCTGTGCTGCTGGCATCGGCAACAGAACGCATGGCACCACCTGTGTAAAGGGTGCAATAATCATGTTTCTTCTGCTCCGCAGTCAAAGCATCTGTGCTGAGCACATAGTGGAAACCGTCGAAAATAATGTCATGATAGAATCGAGGATCACGATCCTTGTAAGGATGTTCAGGATCCCATCCTGATTCCGGGTTCAGCACCAGTTCACCGTTCCGCACCAGATAGATAGGCTGTCCATTAGCCATTCCATACTGGTCGATGAGGTTTGCGGTGGGGTGGTGAATGATTTTGTCATGAGCCACAAGACCGGCAACCTTCGGGCCAAAGATCTTGGCATGGTTCCAGTTGGCGGTGTTGGCACCGGAACAGATACCACGGAAGATAGCCTCTGTAGAACCAGGCACGTTCCAATTCTGCTTGACCGTATAGAAGATATCCGAGTAGTTGGTCTCGGCATTCTCATCACGCTCGTGATCGTAGAGGTTGGAATACTTGAACTCTGCAAGTTTGTACGATACAGATCCTTTCTTGACAAGATCAAGGGCCTTGCCAAGAGCCTCAGCAGCCTTCTTACAGTAATTCACATCATAATCGTAGGTCTTACCATTGGAACTGGCACCCAACAGCTGAACAGCACCTCCGTCCTTAGCCTTCTCCATCTCCTTCATCAGTGGAGAGCCTGCCCAGAGGTAGCATTTACCAAGGTAGCAGAGTGCCATGAACTTGTTGATACGCAGGTCGTTCTTTCCAGAAGTCTGCATACCGGCAAGAGTCTCATCCCATCCCTGAGGATCCATCGGAAGGAGATCGTATGCACGTTCAAAGTCTTCTGCACAGCGATCAGCACACTCCTGGAAGGAAAGACGGGGAAGCTCAGGAATCTGTGTAGCCTCGAAAGCCTCGTCTATATAGGGAAGGCCACCGAAAAAGCACATCAGCTCGAAATGCCACCAAGCACGGAAGAAATACAACTGTCCGAGCAAGAGATCTCGTTCCTCGTCTGTTCCAACGAGCGACTTGATATTGGCAATACCCATGTTACACTTACGGATACAATACCATGAACTTCTCCAAAGCGAGTAACGGTCACCATTCAGCCAGAACTGAGTATTGTTAAACCAGTCACGATAGTTACCAAGGTCCACCTGATGGTCTATGTGGCCATATCCTTCAGGGTTGTGCACGGCATCATCACCCATATTCCATCCGGAACAATAGTTAACCTTCTCTATATCAGGAACCAAGTTGTAGATTTCCTCAATATATCCCTGGAAGTTGCGGTAGTTCTTGAAAGCCTCATCCTCTGCCACAATAGACTCCGGATCCTTATCGAGCCAGTCGGTACAAGAGAAGAGAGTACCACCTGCCAGAAGGAGAAGCGAACCACACAAAAGGGTTTTTATGTTATTATAATATTTCATCATTGTTGTAGCCATTAAATGTTAAGCTTAATTCCGAAGTTATAACGTCTTACTGTAGGATAAGCACCGCCACTACCACTCCATCCGTAGTTACTCTCACGGTCGTCAGGCATCTTGGTGATCAAGAGGAGGTTGTTACCATTCAAATATATCTTCAGGCTTGTGAAACCAAGTTTCTTAATCCAGCCCTTAGTCCAAGTATAAGCAATCTCCACATTCTTCAGACGGAAATAAGAACCATCGAAGAGGAACTGTGTACCATTGTTGCCACCTGTAGCCTGCGTATACAAACGAGGAACTACTACTTCACCACTACCGCTTGTAGGATTCCACCAATTACCTGTATCATAAACGGTAAGCAGCTGGTCTGGGAAAGAGGTTAGTGTAACGTCACGGGTAACACCTGTTACACCATAGAGCTGGGCAAACATGCTGAATCCTTTCCACTCCCAACCGATGGTTGCATTATAGGTGTGCTCAGGATTACCTGTGTAGCCATAAGGAGCCTGGTCGTTTGTCTGATCAATGACGCCGTCACCGTTGAAGTCAACAATGTAGTGGTCACCGATAAGAACCTGATCGTCATTACTTTGGAATTCCGGCGCACTATACAGTTCGTCGTAAGTACCAATAAAGCCATTATCGATGAAGGTGACATACTGTCCTTGAGAATAGCCCTGTGCCTTACGGTAAGATGGAATCAAGGCCGGGTCGTCCTTTAATTTAATAACGTTATGCGCGTACGTGTAGTTGGCATTCGCCCAGAAACGCAAACCATTCTTCAACACCTTGTTGAAACGAACCTCGAATTCGAAACCAGTGTTCTTAATCTTACCCTTGTTGATATCCGGGGTCTTTGCAGCACCATAGTATGAGGGCACTGAGCGGTCGGATCCATAAATGAAGATGTCATAACGGTCATCACGGAACCAGTCGAAACTACCGGCAAACATACCTCCAAGGATAGAGTAGTCAAAACCAAGATTCTTCTTCTGCACGGTAGCCCAGCGCAGGTCGGGATTGGCAATACTTGTTTCTTTATATCCGATAAAGGGACTATTGGATCGGTCAAGCCCCATCGCAAATCCATTGCCATTATTGGTTACCTCCCATCCCGTGAGGTA
>OCTX012220738.1_pt1 | contig 24467 bp, 20 predicted proteins | sample 1539691 | NCBI WGS metagenome assembly OCTX01 (sample SAMN02144231, study PRJEB22623) | gut metagenome | biome: sheep rumen | host: Ovis aries | place: New Zealand
GCACAGCGGCCCCGCCATGCCCGAAGGCACGGCGAGACCGTATGTCAAGTGTCAGTGTCGGGCCGGTAGCAGCGTCGCGGGTGTATGTCAGTGGTTGCAGGGGCATTGTGTCGGTATGTGGGGAACTGGGATTTACTTTAATAATTCTTGTGCATCTGCTGTCAGCGGCCTGAACTCCATGTCCTTGATGTCTACCATTAGAAAGTGAAATTAGAGATAGACATAATCTGGTTATAGGCATCCTCGGCACGTCTTACGTCTTCTACAGAAACGGTGCGCGGATGTTCCATAGCCTGGGCAAAGCGTCTTGCGTCCTCGCCATAAAGTGTTGGGGTCTCTTTTATTGGTCTTGCCATAGTCTTATATGTGAAGTTTGAGACATTTCGACTGCAAAGATACTAAAAAAATCTGAGACTGCCGCACATTTCGGAAAAAAGTGGAAGAAAAAACACTTCCACATGAATCAAAAGAACACGTAGCGCAGCGATTCGTAGAACTGCATCGCCATGACATAAACGACGACGAGCGGTGCCACCCGGCAGAGGCCGTCCACGAACGACCGGCATACATCCGCCATGTTGGTGAAGGTGCGCACGGTGAGCCCGAAGGCCATTGAGCAGACGATGACGACAAAGGCGACGACGGGCACCAGTGCTCGGCTGAACGGCGACTGCCACAGGCTGCCCGTGGCCGACAGCAGCAAGGCATGCGGCCACACGGTGAGCAACAGCATGACAGCCACACAGACCACCAGCAGTGACAGGGCCACGCGCAGGCCCAGTGCCCGGCGCTGCTGCGCCTGCCTCGACAGCAGTCCGCTACGCCACAGCGTGCCGCCGGCCATGGCCGCCAGTATCATCCACACCAGCAGCGGCCGGTTGAGACTGTCTGTGAAATGTGCGAAGAACCAGCGAGCCCCTTCTTCCGACAGCAAGGGGCGCACGTCGTCGACCAGCGTGGCCGAAAGAAACCACGACAGCAGCACCAGCAGCACCTCTGCCACAGCCAAGGCTACCACCAGGCGCGAGAGCAATTTCATACTTTTCATGCTTCGTCAGTACGGATAGCGTGTGGCCTTTTCACTCTTCGTCAGGATGCAGGTCGTCCGGATCGAGGATGTGCAGTTCGATAGCCCTCACCACGAGCCGTGTGGCATTCACACCGCGCGGGTCGTCGGGGAAGAGTTTCTGCACCAGTTCGTTCTGACGCTTCTCCAGGCTCTTCACGCCGAAGGGCATGCCGCGCAACTGCGTGATCTGGTCTTTAGTATAGCCCAGGGCCAGATGGCGCAGGAAACGCTCGTCGTACTCGTCGATCTCGTAGTCGACCAGTGCTTCCTGCTTGTAGAGTTGCGAGCCCACGCTACGCTTGAAGCGTTCGACAATCTTGTGCAGGATGGGCTCGTTGAACACCAGTTGCTTGCCGTCCATCACGGCCTCCACATCGTGGCGCGTGAGCAGTTCGCCGGTCTTGAGTATGATACCGTCGGCACCGGCGTCGAGCACGTCGACCCACAGTTTCTCGTTCAGTATCTCACCCGTAAAGATGAGCACCCGCACCCGGGGATACATCTCCTTGGTCTGACGGCATATCTCGACACCCACGGTCGTAGAGCCGCCCAGTCCCAGGTCGAGCAGCACCAGGTCGGGCAACTGTTGCTTGAGCAGTTTCCAGTAGGCGGGTTCGGCATCGGCGGTGCCGATGACTTCGGCTTCGGGTATGTCTGAACGGATGATGCCCAGCGTGCCCTTCAGTTCCAGGGGCACGTCTTCTACGATGATCACTTTGAAGTTCTGCATATTCTTGGTAGTGTTATAATAATGACAGTATGTTGCCCTTCCACCTCGGCACGGATGGCACATCCGCGGCGGTTGGTGGCCTCGCCATGGTCGCGCACAATCTGGCGGCAGAGCAGGTATGGTATATGGTCGGTATGTGGCATGAAGAGTGTGGCTGCCTCGGCGGCAGTCAGCGTGAGACGGTCCATCCGCACACGGCAGTCTACATACTGGTCGCCATGGGCCGAATAGTCTACTGCCGGCATCTGCTGTCCGTTTTGGCGGCGCAGTATGTCGAAGAGATGGCGCACCAGTATCTCGTCGCCCTGTATCTCGTGGTCGAGCGGCCGCAGGCGGAGCACTGAGCGTGCCACCTGGCTCATGGCCTGAGCACTGAACAGGCCGTAGAGTTCGCGGTAGTAGTCGGCCACCTCGGCCAGCGACCGGTAGTCGCCCGTGTCGAGCAGTTGTCGGATGCGGCTGGGGTAGTACATCGTCTCGTGCTTCAGTGTGGACAGCGTATTGTCCACCACGGCATTGCTCACGTAGAGGCCGTCCTCCTCCAGTTTCAGCCGCCGCAGTTCGTCGGCCATCATTTCCAGACGGTCCTGGTGCTGCTGCCGCCGGCGGTCCTTGCGACTGAGCATCTGCATGACCTGCCATGCCAGTGCGGCGAGGATGCCCAGGAAGAGCAGCAGGATGAGGGCGATGGCCACCTGGCGGTTGGTCTGCGACTGCTGCATCTTGCGGCAGTAGTCGTCGAGCATCGTGTCGGCACTGAGTTCCTTGAACAGTTGGGTATAGATGCGGTTGTTGTAGCGATAGAGGGGCCACTGGTGCAGTGCCAGGGCAGCCACGGCACTCTCGTTGCGCATTCGCAGGATGATGTCGTAGTTGATCTGCAGACTGTCGTGCAGCCATACTATCTCCGGCTGCACTACCGACACGTCGCCCATCATCAGCAGTGTGTCGGTACCCTCTGTATGCACGCTGCGGTAATGGGCGTTGAGATAGCGGCGACAGGAGTCTGCACAGGCAAGCGTCCGCTCGTAGCGACCTTCAATATTGGCAAAGTAGGCCGAGTCGGCATAGAGGCTGGCACGGGCCAGCGGCGGCAGTGTGGCGCTGCCCTCAGCCCATGCTCCTGCGGCCATGGTCAGCAGTGCGAGCACGACGGTCTGCAAGCGTCGGGGAAGGCGGAAGTAGAAACGGCTGCCCCTACCCTCTTCGCTCTCTGCCCCCAGCAGGCAGACGCTGAATATCTGACTGATCTTACGGTATTTCTCGATGATGCCCTTACAGTTGAGCAGTCCGAAGCCATGCGATGTCTGGCTACCGTCGCTGATCACCTTGTGGTCGAAGACATGTGCCAACTGCTCGTCGGTCATGCCCACGCCGGTGTCGGCCACTGCTATCTCCACATAGTCGTCGCCCTCGGCGGCACTGACGGTCACCCGTCCGCCGTCGGCCGTAAACTTACGGGCGTTGTCGGCCAGGGTGTTGAGCATAAACAGCGTCAGCACACGGTCGGCCTTCACATAGGCCGTCGTGGGCCTCACGTCGAGGGTGATGCCCTTCATCATGAAACTGCGCTGACTGCGATGCAGCATGTCGAAGAGTTCCTGCAGCGCGAAGGTCTCGATATGCAGGCTCAGCCGTCCCTGCCGCAACTGTATCCAGTGAGTCAGCACATCGTTCTGGTGGTTGATCTCGTCGGTCAGTTCGCGCACATAGTCGGCGCGCTGACGGTCGGCGGCGGTCAGCGGCGCACCGCCGTCCGGCAGTCGGCGCACCTCGTGTATGATGCGGTCTATCAGTGGCGTGATGCTGTTCACCAGCGACACCTTGGCCCGCTGTTCAAGATGCGTCAGCGCCCCTTTCTCCACACTGAGCGTGGCCAGTGCCTGCTGCTCTCTCAGTTCGTCTTCCCGCTCCTGCAACTGCTGGTCCACGCGGTCGCCGGTCGAAGCCTTCAGACGTCTGTTGACCAGGAATATCAGCACGGCAAGCAGGATGGTGGCTGCCACGACGGCCCACAGCAGCCAGTTCAGTTGAGCGAGCGAATGCTCCAACTGTGCGGCGCGGGCTTCGAGCGAACGGTCCTGACGCGTCTGCTCCTGCAGGTCGAGATAGACATTGCGGTTGGCATCGCTCTCCGGCTTGTCGTTGATGGCAGCATAGGCCACGCTCATCTGTTCGCGGATGCTGGCCACCAGGTCGGGGGCCTGACGGATGGTGCTGTCGGCCAGTGCCTGCTCGAGATAGCCCAGTGCCATCGCGTAGTCGTCCTGCGCCAGATAGGCAGAAGCCAGCGTGCGGTTGGCACCGGCTATCTGGTATATATCGCCATAGTCGGCAAAGATCGACAGGGCATCGTCGGCCAGACAGGCCGGCAGCCGTTCGTCGCTGGCATGGGTAGGATTCAGATATTTCATCGCCGGCAGATTGTCGGCTATCAACTGGCGGGCCGCCGCCGTGTCAGCCAGATGTTCGGCCAGTGCTTCGAGCGAGTTGGCTACAAAATACGGATAATGGCTCTGCACGGCCATCAGATAGCATCGCATCAGATGGTCGAACTCACGCTGGTTGATCTCGGCCTGCGTGCCCTGCGTGATGATGCCGCCGGCACCGATGTTGTACAGGTAGTTCAGCCACTGCGCCGTGTCCTGCTCTATGTCGGGGGTCATAGCCGCGATGGCTTCCACTGACTGCCGCTCCAACCCCACATAATAATAATAGGTAGAGGTGACGATGGCCAGTTCGCTCTCGGCATACACCAGCCGCCGGCGCTGACGGTCGTCCAGCAGATGGCGCTCGCCGTCGATGCGCCGCAGGGCCTTGGTGGCATACTCGCGGTAGTCATAGAACTCACGGTTGCGCGACTGCCGCTGGCACAGACGCATCTGCTGTATATAACTCACCAGCAGTTCCAACTGGTTGTCCGTGCACGCTGCCACCTGGTCAAGACGGCTGCGCGCGTCGTCGTAGTCCATCCGCACTATGTCTACGAAGGCCAGGTTGTTGAGTGCCTCCGCCCTGCCGTCGGCATAGTCGCCCGACTGCTCGAGGGCCTGCCGGGCATAGGCCTCGGTAGAGTCGATGTTGCGATAATGGAAGGTGTATGAAACAGAATTCAGCCTGTCCACCGTCCTTCTGTCTGACGGTGAACAAGCCGAAATCAACAGTATCGGTATTAACAGACTAAGCGCGAGCCTTAGCCACATAGCCAAGTGCCTCCTTGCACTTGTCGGTGATGTACTGCCAGTCGCCGGCCTTCACTTTGTCGCCGGGGAACAGTTTCGAGCCCATGCCCACGCAGAACACGCCGGCCTTGAACCACTTCGTCAGGTTCTCCTCTTCGGGAGCCACGCCGCCGGTAACCATGATCTTCGACCACGGCATCGGTGCCATCAGGCCCTTGATGAGGTTCGGACCGACAACATCGCCGGGGAACACCTTTGTGAAGTCGCAACCCACCTCCTGTGCCTTGCCGATTTCAGAGGGTGTCAGACAGCCGGGACAGTAGGTCACGCAACGACGGTTGCACACGACAGCAATGTCGGGATTGAACAGCGGGCCCACCACGAAGTTGGCACCCAACTGGATGTACAGCGATGCGGTAGGGGCGTCGACCACGGAGCCGATGCCCAGAGCCAAGTCGGGGCACTCGGTGTTCACCCACTTTGACAGTTCACCGAACACCTCGTGAGCGAAGTCACCGCGGTTGGTGAACTCAAATGCACGCACGCCACCTTCGTAGCACGCCTTGACCACATTCTTGCATACTTCAACGTCCTTGTGATAGAATACAGGGACCATAGGTGCCTCGGCAATCTTTGCCATCACCTGAAACTTATCGAACTTTGCCATTTCTTGTTTTCTTAATTCTTCATTTCCTTATCTCTGCACGCGTCCGTTGGCATTACCGCCGGCCAGACTCTCTACCTCGTCGACACTCACCAGGTTGAAGTCGCCGTTGATGGTGTGCTTCAGAGCAGAAGCAGCCACGGCAAACTCCAGGGCCTCGCCCTGCGTCGGCTTGGTCAGCAGACCGTGGATCAAGCCGCCCGAGAACGAGTCGCCACCGCCCACGCGGTCGATGATCGGGTTAATCTCGTAGCGCTTCGACTGATAGAACTCCTTGCCGTCGTAGATCAGGGCTTTCCAGCCGTTGAACGTAGCACTGTACGACTCGCGCAGCGTAGAGACGACATACTTGAATCCGAACTCCTTCATCATCTGCTTGAAGATGCCCTCGTAGCCGGCAGCATCGGTCTGGCCACCCTCTACGTCGGCATCGGGCTTGAAGCCCAGACAGAGTTCTGCGTCCTCCTCGTTGCCGATGCACACGTCGACATACTTCATCAGCGGACGCATGATGCTGATGGCCTTCTCTGAGGTCCACAGTTTCTTGCGGAAGTTCAGGTCGACCGACACCGTCACGCCGTGACGCTTGGCAGCCTCGCAAGCCAACTTGGTCAACTCGGCAGCCTTGTCGCTGATGGCTGGCGTGATGCCGCTCCAGTGGAACCAGGCAGCACCTTCCATGATCTTGTCGAAGTCGAAGTCGGAGGGGTCGGCCTCGGCGATAGAAGAGTGAGCACGGTCGTAGATAACCTTCGAGGGGCGCATCGAGGCACCGGTCTCGGCATAGTAGAGACCCACACGGTCGCCGCCGCGGACTACGAACTCGGTGTTCACACCATAGCGGCGCAAGGCGTTGACGGCTATCTGGCCAATTTCGTGCTTCGGCAGTTTGCTCACGAAATAAGCCTCGTGACCATAGTTAGCCACCGAGATGGCCACGTTGGCCTCACCACCACCGGGGATGATGCGGAATGATTCACTCTGAATGAAACGGTCGTTGCCCTGAGGCGACAGGCGGAGCATAATCTCGCCCAATGTTACGATCTTTGCCATTGTTTTTGCTTTTTTTGTTGTTAGATTAAATATTTCTTTCGTTTGCAGCGACAAAAATACGACTTTTTTTTCATACTAAGAAATATTTTCGGGAAAAAAACAAGAATAAACACATTCTTTCACATTTCACCGCCTCACCGCACACTGGAGATAGGACTTTACCCTAGTAAAGTATGGCACTTTAGGTCGTAAAGTATGCCATCTTCGACCGTAAGATGCCACTGTTTGGAGGCTTCTGGCATCCCGTTTGGAGGCTTCAAACGTCCCGTTTGGAGGCTTCAAACGACTCGTTTGGAGGCTTCAAACGTCTCGTTTGGAGGCTTCAAACGTCTCGTTTGGAGGCTTCAAAGGGATGGAATGGAGGGGCTTTCTTTTTTTCATTTCTTTTTTCATTTCTTCTTTTTTATTTTCTTCTTTTCTTTTTTTCTTTATTATTCCTATGACGGATGACAGATGACAGATGGTTTTTGGAAAACCCCTCGCGTACCGCGTACGCACGGTACGCGATAACTTTTATCAAATATATCTGTCATCCGTCATCTGTCATTAAAGACATTGTTTGGATGGTGTGGAGTCTGTTTGTTGCCATGATTCTGATGATTTAATTGTTTATATTTTGTTGTTTCAAGAATAATTCGTAATTTTGTCGCCATAAACCAAATATGTTAGGATTATGACAGCAATACAGTTGAACAATCTCTGGACGTATCTGCAGGGGCTGTCGCTGAAGCAGAGTGACCGCGAGTGGCTGGCAGGGAAGCTCGTAGAGCCGGAGCAGCCTACCATAAAGGATGTGACGCAGACCGTGGCAGAGAAGGAAGAAACGGTTGCAAAAGTTAAAAAGCGCAGAAAAGAATTACCACTGACCCCAGAGGTGGCAATGCTCAGCAACCTAAATCTTAGGGAGTTTACGCAGGAGGAGTTGGATGCCGACCCGCTGCTGGCTGCCATTGTCGAAGATAGGAGGCTGAGAAAATGAAGGTGTTTCTCGATACGAACATACTGTTGGAAACTGTTTTTGACCGGCAGTACAAATTCGCCTGCGACTAGATACTTTTGCATGGGCAAAGGGGAAACATTGACCTCTATGCCTCCTTCCTTACTTTTGCCAACATGGCCTACATCCTTCAGCGCCACAAGGTGCCACGCGAACAAATCTACCAGATAGAGCGTATGATGGATAGCCAGATTGAAGTGCTGCCGATGGACAGGAACCAGTTGCGCACGGCTCTGCGCCACGAGGTGAAGGATTTCGAGGACATGCTCCAGTATCAGAGTGCGCTGGCTGGCGGATGCGACTGCATAGTAACCATCAATACCGACGACTTCGCGGAGTTCAGCAGCCTGCCCATCTACTCGCCTGACGAACTGCTCGACCGGCTCGATTCGATGGATTGACCTTGCCAGTCTGCCTGACTCTCCAGGCCACGTTTCCTTTTTTGTCGATTGGTGGCCGGCTTCTTTGGGACTACTGATAGGCATCGATGCCGATGGTCTCCTGACTGCCGATGGTCAGTTGGCGCAGGTCGTAGAAAGACCCGTTGTAGATGTTGAAGTCGACGGGCCCGCTGATGCCCGGCAGGCTGCCGGCATCGGTATGCTGCCAGAACTTCCACTGGCCCTGATACTCGAGACTGTCGACATAGTAGTGGGCTATCCAGTAGGGATACTGGTCGAAGAGGGTATCGCTCAGATACTGTAACTTGAATTTGTAGTAGGTGTAGATGATGGGCTTCACGCCATAGTGATGTTCGACGATCTGCAGCCACCGGGAGACGCTCTTGCGGAAGTCGTCGTCGCTCTGCGTACGTGGTTTCTGCTCGACATCGAGCACTGGCGGCAGGTCGCCCCGCTCGAGGTTGACGTGACGGATGAAATGGAGGGCCTGGCTGTCGGCCGGCGACTTGGTGCTGTAATAATGGTAGGCACCACGGGTGAACCCGTACTCGCGGGCCTGGTAGAAGTTATACTCAAACTTGTCGTCGACTCTGTCGCCGCCCTCAGTGGCCTTGATCATGACGAAGCGGATGGGACAATCGTCGATGGTGCCCTGATTGCGCAGCGTCTCCCAATCGATGTCGCCCTGGTAGTGGCTGACGTCGATGCCGTGGATGTCGTAGCCCTCGGGATAACTGACCTCGCCATAGAGAGCCCGCCAGCGGAAGCCGTAGGGGGAGACAAAGAAATAGTAGAAGAACCACACGTAGAGAGCGGCTATGGCCAGTCCGCCCAGCCACCACGCCCAGCCGGGCATGATGTCGAAGAGCCATGCCGCCATACGGCGGAGTCGGGAGGGCCGCTTCCGCCTGACAGGCGATGTGAGCCTGCGTTTCTGCTTCCTGACTGCCATTATAACTTTAGAAGAAGAGAAACAGAGGGGAGAGACGCTCCACCCTGTTCCTCTTCAAAGGGTGGCTTATGCCTGCTCGAGGGCCAGTGTCTTGGTGGGCTGGTCGCACACCTCGGCGGGACCCCAGTACTGGATGGGACCGGGATAGACATAGGCCGTCTCGCGGGCCCACCGCTCACGCTGGGCAGCGAAGGTCTTGAAGGGCTTGCCGTCGAGTTCGACGAGGGCCTTGCGGATGACGGGCTTCATCTCGCCATTGCGGCGCTCCATGTTCATCATCATCGTGATGGGCACACCGCCGGCCTTCCATTCGTCGGCAGGAGCCGTGGTGTTCTTAACGATGGCCATATAGCCCGTCTTGCCGGCAGCGATGAGTTGGGCTGCGCTGGTGCCGAGGGCATAGCAGTAGTCGGCATCGAAGTTGGAAGGGGCGGCACAGCGACCCTCGTAGCCGAAGAAATGGTGCTGGGTGGCAAACTTGCCGGTGTACTTGCCTTCCTTCTTCATCTTCTCCAGTTTCTGGGCCACCATGGTCGAGAGCAGTTTCTCGGTCTCGATGAGCGACACCTGGACATTGCCGTGGGGGTCGCGGTCGAGGGCCAACTGACGGGCCACGCCGACGGGCAGGCTGTTGAACACGGCCAGATTCTCCTCGGTCAGATGGCTCTTGGCGAAGTCTACCTGCTCGTCGCGGCTGATGGTCTTGGCCTCGGGCAGAGCGAGCACGTCGTTGAGTTGGGCAATGAGTTTCTTGATGGCGGGGATGAACTCGATGACACCCTCGGGAATGACCACGGTTCCGAAGTTGTTGCCGTCGGCGGCACGCACACAGACGGCCTGGGCGATATAGTCGACGATGTCGTCGAGGCTCATGCCCTTCTGCTCAATCTCCTCGGAGATGAGGCAGATGTTGGGCTGCGTCTGCAGGGCGCACTCCAGTGCAATATGACTGGCCGAGCGGCCCATCACCTTGATGAAGTGCCAGTACTTACGGGCCGAGTTGCAGTCGCGCTCAATGTTGCCGATGAGTTCCGAGTAGGTCTTGCAGGCGGTGTCGAAGCCGAACGAAGTCTCGATCTGCGAGTTCTTCAGGTCGCCGTCGATGGTCTTGGGGCAACCGATGACCTGCACGCCGTACTTCTTGGCGGCATAGTATTCGGCCAGCACACAGGCGTTGGTATTCGAGTCGTCGCCACCGATGATGACGATAGCCTTGATGCCCAGTTGGCGGATAATCTCCAGTCCCTTCTCGAACTGCTCTACCTTCTCCAGTTTGGTACGTCCGGAACCGATCATGTCGAAGCCGCCGGTGTTGCGGTACTCGTCGACAATCTCCTTGGTCAGTTCCATATAGTTATGGTCGACCAGGCCGCCGGGGCCGAGGATGAAGCCGTAGAGGCGGTTCTCGGGGTTGAGACGCTTCACGGCGTCGAACAGGCCGGTGATGACGTTATGGCCGCCGGGAGCCTGACCGCCGCTGAGGATGATGCCAACATTCATCTTCTCGCAAGCCGTGGCCTCGCCGGGCACAAACTCCACGAGGGGCATGCCATAGGTATTGGGGAAGAGGGCTTTGATCTCTTCCTGGTTGTCGACACTCTGGGTAGGAGCACCTTCAACAGCCTTCACGCCGCCCTGCAATCCGCGGGGCAACTTGGGCTGATAGGCTGCTCTTGCAATCTGCAATGCACTTTTTTCCATGTAAAATATGTGTTAAATAAGTTAATTATATCGCTTTTGGGATGCAAAATTACACATTTCCGATGAAAAATCACCATGTTTAACGCTTTTTTTGTATTTACTTTTTGTGGTTTCATTTTTTTTGCTTATCTTTGCTGAAACGAAATAAAAACACTTTACATCTATGGCAAACAAAAGAGTATTGAAGCGCGCCATCAACTTAGTATGCGATGAGTTGTTTGCAGAAGCCGTGGCAGCAACGCTTTACGGCAATGACCATCACCGCGACAACACCGAGGCCGTGCTCTACTGCATCATGAAGACGCAAAGAGACTACGTCTGTCGTGTGTCACATCCGGAACCGGGCATGCCCCAACGCCTCTATTACAAGAACCTGCGCGAGAAGTTCTCTGCCCAGGTGAGCGAAATCGTAGACCAAATCAACAATCTGTAAATGTGGCAGAAATTCTGTAGATGGCTCTTGTACCAACGACTGGGATGGACATCCGAAGTGACGGAGGCCCATCCCGAAAAGTATATAATATGCCTGGCCCCCCACACCAGCAACTGGGATTTTCTCTACGGCCAACTGTATAACGGCGCCCATCGGCTGAACAGCAACTTCCTGATGAAGAAGGAGTGGTTCTTCTGGCCCTTGGGTCCCATTTTCCGTGCCATGGGCGGCATCCCCGTCTACCGGCAGAAGCACACCAGCATGACCGACTCGATGGCCGAGGCCGCCCGCCGGGCCAAGACCTTCCGTCTGTGCATCACGCCGGAGGGCACCCGCTCGAGGGTCGGGGAATGGAAAAAGGGCTTCTACTTCATCGCCCTGAAGGCCGGGATTCCCATCCTGCTCTACGGACTGGACTACAAGACGAAGCACATACGGTGCACCAAGACCATCATCCCCTCCGGCGACGTGGAGAAAGACATGCGCGAGATTAAACTCTACTTCAAGGACTTCACCGGCAAAAAGCCCGAAAACTTCACCATCGGACATGTATAGACATCTACTGCTGCTGATACTCGCAGCCATGTGTTACGGGGCGCAGGCCCAACAGCCTTGGGTGACCAACATGTCGCGCCCCTACTCTATCGACAACGGACTGGAAGGCCGCCACCTGTCGCTCTGGGCCAGTCACGGCCGCTATTACGACAACGACAAGGGCTACTGGAAATGGCAGCGGCCGGCCCTCTTCTGCACCACCGAGGACCTGTTTACGCAAACCATCGTGGTGCCCTATCTCATCCCTATGCTCGAGAACGCCGGTGCCGTGGTATTCACCCCCCGTGAGCGTGACTGGCAGCGCCATGAGGTGATAGTGGACAACGACGATGCAAATGGCGCAGCGCACTATAGGGAGCAGACCGGCAAATACCATTGGACCACCGGTGCGCAACCGGGCTTTGCCCAGCATCAAGGCCACTATCAGGACGGCGAGAACCCATTCCTGGCCGGTACGGTACGCATGGCGGAGACCACCCACAGCAAATCGAAGCAGAGCACAGTGGACTATACGCCCTTGATTCCCGAGGACGGCCGCTATGCCGTCTACGTCAGTTACCAGACGGTGCCCGCCAGCAGCGACGACGTGCGCTATACCGTCTATCACAAGGGACAGACCACCGAGTTTCGCGTCAACCAGCAGATGGGCGGTTCCACATGGGTGTATCTCGGAACATTTGAATTCGACGCCGGCCAGTCAGAGCAGAACCGTGTCGTCGTCAGCAACCATAGCGACCACAAGGGCTTCGTGACCACCGATGCCGTGCGCTTCGGTGGCGGCATGGGCAACATAGAGCGTGGCGGCGAGGTCAGCGGACTGCCGCGATGTCTGGAGGGTGCCCGCTACTACGCCCAGTGGGCCGGCATGCCCTACGAGGTCTACTCGTCGAAGCAGGGCGTCAACGACTATGGCGACGATATCAACGTACGGTCGCTGATGACCAACCTGCTGTGCGGAGGCTCGCCCTATGCGCCCGACTCCGCCGGACGGAAGGTGCCCTTCGAACTGTCGCTGGCCATACACAGCGACGCCGGTCATACTGACACCGGCCTGGGCGTCTACGGCTCGCTGTCGATCTGTACTACACAGAAGGGCGACTCGACCCTCGCCACGGGGGAGAGCCGTCAGGCCTCGATGACGCTGGCCACCGAACTGCTCGACAACACGACGCGCGACCTGCAATATAAATATGGTACGTGGGTGGCCCGCTCGTTCTACGACCGCAACTACTCGGAGACGCGCCTGCCCGTCGTGCCCAGTGCCATACTCGAAACGATGTCGCACCAGAACTTCGGCGACATGCGCTACGGCCAAGATCCCAACTTCCGTTTCACGCTGGCACGCTCAATCTACAAGACACTGTTGCGCTATATCACCCGGCGCCACGACGAGACATGCGTGGTGCAGCCCCTGGCCCCCGACAATTTCCATATCGAGTTCACCCATCGCGAGGGTGAGGTAAGGCTCAGTTGGCGAGGGCTGATAGACAGCCAGGAACCGACATCCGAACCGACAGGCTATGTGCTCTATATGGCCCAAGACCGGGGCGGCTTCGACAACGGCACCCATCTGCGCGGCTCGTCGTGCACGGTACGCCTGATGCCGGGAGTGCTCTACAGTTTCCGCGTGACGGCCACCAATGACGGCGGACAGAGTTTCCCCACCGAGGTGCTGTCGGCACTCTATCAGCCCGGAGCCAAGCAGACGGTGCTCATCGTCAACGGGTTCCATCGGCTCTCATCACCGGCTATCAGCGAGCACGGACAGGGATTCGCGCTCAGCGACGACATCGGCGTAGCCTATGGACGCACCGCCGGGTGGCTGGGACAACAGCAGGTGTTCGACTCCAGCCGTATCGGCATCGAGGACTCTACCGGTCTGGGCTATTCGTCGGCTGAACTGGCCGGCACCTTCATCGCCGGCAACGACTGCAATGACGTCAGGCATCATGCCGAAGCACTGCAGACGGCCGGTGGCTACAACATCCTGAGCACGTCGACCCAGGCCATCGAGAACGGCGACGTCACCCTCGGACCGGCGTTTGCCTGTGTAGACTTGCTGCTCGGACTGGAGCGCAACGACGGCCACAGTCTGGTGCACTACAAGTCGTTCACACCTGCCATACAGAAGCAACTGCGCGGCTACACGGCCACCGGCGGCAATCTGCTGGTTAGCGGTGCCTATGTGGGCACCGACATGCAACAGCCCGACGAGCAAGCCTTTCTCAGCGAGGTGCTCAAAGTGCGGCTCGAGGGCGTCAACCGTGAGGCCAGCGGCACCATCAGCGGACTGGGCACCACCTTCGACTTCCACCGCCTGCTCAACGAACAGCACTATGCCGCCACACAGAGCGACCTGCTGATGCCCTCAGGCGAAGGGGCCTTCCCCGCTATGGTCTATGCCAATCAGACCAGTGCCGCCGTGGCCTATAACGGCAGTGACTATCATGCCTTCACCATGGGTTTCCCCTTTGAGTGCATTACCGACAAAAACAAACGTGCATCTATCATGCGCGGTATCATGAACTTCCTAAACAACAGATAATTATGGCAAAGATAAAAACCAACGCTTCAGGAACGAGAAGCATTGAAGTGAGCGACCAGCATCTGGCCACCATCGAACAGTATCAACTGTTGCGCGACCTCATCGACTCGAATGGCTATGTCGACGAGGCCGTGCTCGACAAACTGCGCCTCAACATCCGTGCGCTGCTCGAGTCAGACGGCGGCAGCGACAAACAGTTGCTCGACCTCTGCCTCGACGTGGTCTACCACCCCAACATGAAGGCCCTCGGCCTGCAGAACCTGCTACAGTTGTACATCGACTGGCAGAAGCGACAGGAGACCACTGATGGAGTATCGGCTGACTGATTTCCTGCCAACGACGAAGAAAGAGTTGGAACTACGAGGGTGGGATACGCTAGACGTCATCCTGTTCTCGGGCGATGCTTATGTCGACCACCCATCGTTTGGGGCTGCTGTCATCGGACGCACCCTCGAGGCCGCCGGCTACCGGGTGGCCATCGTCCCACAGCCCGACTGGCACGGCGACTATCGCGACTTCAAGAAACTGGGACGCCCCAGGCTCTTCTTCGGCATCTCGCCGGGCTGCATGGACTCTATGGTCAACAAATATACAGCCAACCGCCGGCTGCGCTCCGAGGATGCCTATTCGCCCGACGGCCGTCACGACATGCGACCGGAATATCCCACCATCGTCTATTCCAACATCCTGCGCCAACTGTTCCCCGACGTGCCCATCGTGCTCGGAGGCATCGAGGCCTCGCTGCGCCGGCTGACCCACTACGACTACTGGCAGGACAGTCTGCGCAAGAGCATACTCTGCGACAGCGGCGGCGACATCATCAGTTTCGGCATGGGCGAGAAGACCATCCTCGAACTGGCCCGACGCGCCGCCGAAGGCCGTGACCTGCGGCGGACAGAGTCAGTCAGCGACCTGCCGCAGATTGTCTATCTGTCGAAGGACATCCGGCCAACTGCCGACGACATCGTGCTGCACAGCCACGAGGAATGTCTGAGCGACAAACGGGCCGAGGCCGAGAACTACCGCCATATCGAGGAGCAGTCGAACATGATGCACGCCCGGCGTCTGCTGCAGCACACGGGCAACACCTGGGTAGTGGTCAACCCACCCTACCCGCCGATGACGACTGAAGAGATCGATGCCTCGTTCGACCTGCCCTATACCCGCCAGCCCCACCCGAAATACAAGGGCAAGCGTATTCCCGCCTACGACATGATCAAGCATAGCGTCAACATACACCGCGGATGCTTTGGCGGCTGTGCCTTCTGCACCATCTCCGCCCATCAGGGCAAGTTCATCGCCTGCCGCTCGAAACAGAGTATACTCAAGGAGGTGGAACAGGTGACCCGCATGCCCGACTTCAAGGGCTATCTGTCCGACCTGGGCGGTCCGTCGGCCAATATGTACGGCATGCACGGCCGCAACCTGAAGGCCTGCGAGAAATGTAAACGGCCCAGTTGCATCCATCCGCAGATATGCCACAACCTGAACACCAGTCACCGGGCACTGCTCGACATCTACCATGCCGTCGATGCGCTGCCGGCCGTCAAGAAGAGTTTCATAGGCAGTGGCGTGCGCTACGACCTGCTGCTCTACCGTGGTAATGACGATGACGCCAACCGGTCGGCAGAGGACTATACCCGCGAACTGATCTGCCACCATGTGAGCGGACGGCTGAAGGTGGCCCCAGAGCATACCAGCGACCGCGTGCTGATGCTCATGCGCAAGCCGTCGTTCAGCCAGTTCGGGGCCTTCAAGCGCATCTTCGACCGTATCAACCGCGAGGAGAACCTGCGCCAGCAGATCATACCCTACTTCATCTCCAGCCATCCCGGCTGCCACGAAGAAGACATGGCCGAACTGGCCGTACTGACCAAGGATATGGACTTCCAGTTGGAACAGGTGCAGGACTTCACGCCCACCCCGATGACCATCGCCACCGAGACCTGGTACACCGGCTACGACCCCTATACCCTCGAACCAGTCTTCTCGGCCAAGACACAAAAGGAGAAACTCGCCCAGCGCCAGTATTTCTTCTGGTACAAACCCGAGGAGCGCCGCGGCATCGAGCAGAGCCTGCGCCGCATCGGCCGTGCCGACCTGATCAACAAACTATTCCCCAATGGAAATTATCGAACAGACTATCGTCCCGAAAGACCCGACGAGAAAAAGCGAAGACGGAATCGTCGTCACCCCTGACTTCATAGCCGTCATCGACGGCTCCACCTCGAAGACCGACCGCCGCTACAGTTTCTTCAACAGCAACGGCCGCTATGCCATGCTGCTCATCGAGAAATACCTGAAGAAAGCCCCCAAGGACATCACCTGCGAGGCCTTCTGCCGGGAGATTACCCGCCGGTTCCGCAAGGAATACAAAAGGGCGCTGCTGCCACACCTGACGGAGCACCCCGAGGACCGTCTGACCGCCTCGTGCATCATCTTCAGCCGCGTCAGCCGACAGATATGGATGATCGGCGACTGCCAGTGCATCGTAGGCAGTGAATACTACGACAATCCCAAACCTTACGAACAGGAACTGGCACAGCAACGCGCCGCCATCATCAAGGCCAGCCCGGAGCCCCACGACCACTTCCTGGAAGACGATACCGCCCGCGCCGCCATCATACCCCGCATGAAGGAGACCATGAAGCAGCAGAATGTCACCTATGCCGTCGTCGACGGCTTCCCCATTCCCATGCAGCACGTGCGCATCATCACCCTCGACTTCCGCCCCTGGCAGATCGTACTGGCCTCCGATGGCTACCCCTTCCTCTGTCCGACCCTCGAAGCCTCAGAGGCCCGACTGGCAGAACAGCGCACTGCCGACCCACTGAACATCGGCGACTTTAAAGCCACGAAAGCCTTCAAGACAGGCAACAATTCCTTCGACGACAGAGCATACATCAGATTTAAGGCATAAAAATTTGGAAATGTCGGGGAAATTGATTAACTTTGCACCCGATTTCCAAAAAGGTGGAGGTTCCGTAGCTCAGTTGGATAGAGCAACAGCCTTCTAAGCTGTGGGTCTCGGGTTCGAATCCCGACGGAATCACAATTGCAGAAGCCCCAACTTCACTTGGAACGCAGAAGCCCCAACTTCACTTGGAAGATGGCAAACTAAACACTTTTACATAAACAAAGCCAAACAATGAAAAGAGACAACACGGTTTTTGAGTTGATCGAGAAAGAGCATCAGCGCCAGTTGAAAGGCATCGAACTGATTGCCAGTGAGAACTTTGTAAGCGACCAGGTGATGGAGGCTATGGGCTCCTACCTGACCAACAAATATGCTGAAGGCTATCCCGGCAAGCGCTACTACGGCGGCTGTCAGGTGGTCGATGAGGTGGAACGGCTGGCTATCGAGCGTGTCTGCAAACTGTTTGATGCCGAGTATGCCAACGTGCAGCCGCACAGCGGCGCACAGGCCAATGCTGCCGTGCTGTTGGCAGTGCTGCAGCCGGGCGACACCTTCATGGGTCTGAACCTCGCTCACGGCGGTCACCTCAGCCACGGCTCGCTGGTCAACACCTCCGGTATACTCTATAAGCCCGTGGGCTACAACCTCAACAAGGAGACAGGCCGTGTGGACTACGACGAGATGGAGCAACTGGCTCTGGAGCACAAGCCCAAACTCATTATCGGCGGCGGCTCGGCCTACAGCCGTGAATGGGACTACAAGCGGATGCGCGAGATTGCCGACAAGGTGGGCGCTCTGCTGATGATCGACATGGCCCACCCCGCCGGTCTCATCGCTGCCGGTCTGCTGGACAACCCCGTGAAATATGCTCATATCGTGACCTCTACCACTCATAAGACCCTCCGCGGTCCGCGCGGCGGCATCATCCTGATGGGTAAAGACTTCGAGAACCCCTGGGGCCTGAAGACACCGAAGGGCGAGGTGAAGATGATGTCGGCCCTGCTCAACTCTGCCGTGTTCCCCGGACAGCAGGGCGGACCACTGGAGCACGTCATCGCTGCCAAGGCCGTGGCCTTCGGCGAGGCGCTACAGCCTGAGTTCAAGGAGTGGGCCAAGCAGGTGCAGAAGAACGCCAAGGTGCTGGCCGACGAACTGGTGAAACGCGGTTTTACCATCGTCAGCGGCGGTACCGACAACCACTCGATGCTGGTAGATCTGCGCTCGAAATATCCCGACCTGACCGGTAAGGTGGCCGAGAACGCCCTGGTGGCTGCCGACATTACCTGCAACAAGAACATGGTGCCCTTCGACACGCGCTCGGCCTTCCAGACCAGCGGTATCCGTCTGGGCACGCCCGCCATCACCACCCGTGGTGCCAAGGAGGACCTGATGGTGCAGATTGCCGCCTGGATTGAGGAGGTACTCAACGACCCCGAGAACGAGCAGGTTATCGCTAACGTGCGCAGCCGTGTGAACGAGACGATGAAGCAATATCCCCTCTTCGCCTACTAAAGGATGGCCTATCCCACTCTTCGCCTACTAACGGAAGAGTGCTAAACGATACTGAAAAGAGGTCCGCCCAGATGGGCGGACCTCTTTCGTGCTCTTCGTCACCCCTTATTTCCAACTGACGGCGAGGGGCTCGCGGATGGTGCGCAGGGTCCAGTCGATACGCTGCTGCCATTCGGCCTGCGTACGCACGTCGAATTTCGACCACGCCGACCCCAAGTAGTAGGTGAACGGTTCACCGGCATAGTTGTCGACGATGCCCAGGGCATGACGGACACCGCCCTGCTCGTGCACCTTTGTCTCCACCAGCCCGTTGGGGAACAGCAGTGCCAGGAACAACTGGCAGTTGTTGACGGCCTCATTGTCAGTCGGGTCGATATAGTGCAGGTAGTCCTTGGCCAGCACCAGGTCGGCAGAGTGGTCGGTATGGAGCATCTGGCCGGTAGTCAGATCGGTAGCCTTATTGGTATGGAGCACAATGCCGGCAGCCAGTTCCTGCGGCATCGTCATACCATCGTACGAGACGGTCATCCGACAGAAGTTCGAGCCTTTGTCGAGGGTGATGATACGGTGCTCGGTGACGGTGTCGCCCCCAATGACCACCGGATGATAGTTGAGCAGCACCGACATACGCAGCGGGCCGAGATCGAGCATCCGGCAGTCCTTGAAGCAGTAAGGATAGACCAGACTGTCGCCCACCATAAGTGCCGACGTGCCACAACCCAGCGTGGCCCCCACCTTGTAGACATCAGAGCCGCGGCCGTGGTCGTGGTGATAGGAGTTAAGCCGGTAGAGCGAGTCGCCACGCTGACGGTTCTGCTTGCGCAGTCGTTCCACCTGCGGCATCATCACCACATCCTCCACCCAGTAGCGCTCGTCGAGCACCAAATCGGGGGTGTTCTTCGTCCAGACATCCAGGCCGTAACTCTTCTCGCCCGTCTTCTGCAGGGCCGGACCATAGATGCGATAGGCTCCACGGTCGTTCTCCCAGGCAAAGTCGTCCTTGCGCTCCGGATAGACACGACCGTAGCAGACGGTAGCATAGGTCTTGGGCGTGCCGCGACGGATGGTGAACGTCTGGATGCCATAGGGCCGCACACCGGCTGCGATGAGCACCTGTCCGTCGTGGGTCAGTTGATAGGGCACTTCGAGGCCAGCCACATCGCAGACGATGAACTGTCGGCCCCCCACGATGCCCAGGCGGCGGAAGATACTGTCGGCAGGCAGGGCCACCACCTGCTCGCGATATTCGCCGGAGGCGTTCGTCACCGTCACGCGTGCGGTCATACGATAACCACCTTCGGAACCTTGACCGTCTACAGTACCTTGACGGCTTGCAAGACGGCTCTCGTAGCGCAGGTGCTCGCAGGCAGCGAGGAGGAAGGCTCCCACGCCGAAGTTAGCCTGCGAACGGGCATCGACGGTCTTCGTAGGGTCGGGCTTCTCGCCAATGGGCTGTACGAAGCCCACACTGCCGTCGGGCTGCAGGGCGGTGGTGGTCAGGTAACGCCAGGCACGCTCGATGACGGGCTCATAGACGGCATGGTCGAGCAGCCCGTTGTTCACGCCCCACAACATGCCGTAGGTGAAGAAGGCCGTGCCGGAGGTCTCCGGTCCGGGGGCATCGGCCTCGCAGAGCATCGAACGGCTCCAGTAGCCGCTGGGGCGCTGCACACGAGCCACGCCCTCGGCCAACTGGCGGAAGCGCTGCAGGAAGAAGTCGCGGTGGACATAGTCGGCGGGCATGTCGCCGAGCACCTTGGCCAGTCCGGCCAGTACCCAACCGTCGCCACGGGCCCAGAAACTCTTGCCACCGTTGCAGGCCGTCTTTACCTTGGGATAGATGTATTTAGCATCGCGATAGTAGAGTTGCTCCACGCTGTCGTACATCAAGGCGTCGGCCCAGCGGAAGTTGTCGTAGAGTTTGTCGAGATACTTCACCTCGCCCGTAGCCTTGTAGAGTTTAGTCATCACGGGCATCACCATATAGAGGGCATCGGCCCACCACCAGAAGTCGCACTGCGGCTGGCGTACCTCGTAGTCCATCACCTCCAGGGCCCGTGCAATCTTGTAGCGCGAGTTGGCCGAGACATGGTCGGAGCCGTTCTCCACTTCATAGAGGTCGAGGTAGGTCTGGAAGCAGATCTGCCAGTCGCCGAAGAGCACATGATCCTGACCCTCGCCGTAGGTCTTGTACTTCCACTTCGAGGGGTCTTTCCCCCGTGCGCCCTGCCAGCGGTTGTGGTTGGCCCAGCGGTTGCTGTAGTCCAGCCAGCGTGCCTCGCCCAGCAGTCGGTAGGCCTCCATGTTGCCGGTGTGATAGGCAGCCTCGTCCCAGAAGGAGCGCACCAGCGGACTGTGGTGCTGCTGCCAGTAGTCGTTCACCTTGGTAATCATCTCGATGGTGGTCAGCGGCTTCACCACCTTTTTCTTCTTTGGTTTCGCCCCGGCCGAACAGCAGACGGCCAATACGATGAGCATGAGGGTTAGTCGTTTCATGTCTTTTTTATTTCATGTTGTCGTTGAAACGTGTTCTGCCTACTTCATGTTGTCATTGAAGAAATTGATGCACTGGCGGAACAGGTGGTTGCGGGTGTTGCCACCCGTGATACTGTGGTTCTTGCCCGGGTAGACCAGTTGGCGGAAGTCCTTGTCGGCATCGACGAGGGCCTTCACGTATTCAGCAGTATTCTCGAAATGCACATTGTCGTCGGCCAACCCATGGACGAGCAGCAGTGCACCACTGAGTTTCGAAGCCCGCGCCAAGGGACACACGTCGTCGTAGCCCGAGGCGTTCTCTTTTGGGGTGCGCATAAACCGCTCGGAATAGACCGTGTCGTAAAAGCGCCACGACGTAGGCGGAGCGATGGCGATGCCACAGCGGAAGACAGGACGACCCTCCGACATCGACATCAGCGTATTCCATCCGCCATACGACCATCCCCAGATGGCGATACGGCCCTTGTCGACATAAGGCTGCTGTGCGATCCAGAGGGCGGTCTCCACCTGATCGCGGGCCTCCAGTTCGCCCAGTCGCAGATAGGTGCATTTCTCAAAGTCAGCACCCCGTCCGCCGGTGCCCCGTCCGTCGACACAGACGAGGATGTAACCCTGTTGTGCAAGATACTGTTCGAGGATGGCTCCCTGTCCGTTCATGCCGATGTTCCAGGCGTTGCGCACCTGCTGTGACCCCGGTCCGCCATACTGGTACATGATGACGGGATAACGGTTGGCGGGGTTGAAGTTCTTCGGTTTAACCATCCATCCGTTGAGGGTGATGCCTTCGCCGGTAGTGAGGGTGAAGAGTTCCTTGGTGCCCATGTCATAGGTCTCGTACTTGCGCTTGAGGGCCTGGTTGTCGATGAGCGTGGCGAGCACTTTGCCCGACTGGTTGCAGAGGGTGTAGACGGGCGGTGTGTCGAGACTGCTGAAGGTACGGATGAAGTACTTGTAGTTGGTGCTGAAGACGGCACTGCTCGTACCGGCCTGTGGCGTGAGGCAGTCGGTCTTGCCATTGCTGTGGGCCACGAAGACGCGTACGTCGGCAGGACCGTTGTCGTGGGCGGCATAGTAGACATCGCCCGTCTGCTCGTCGATGCCGTAGACGTCGCACACATCATACCGCCCCTGCGTCACCTGGCGTTTCAATTGTCCGTTCAGGCCGTAGAGGTAGAGGTGGTTGTAGCCGTCGCGCTGACTTGCCATGAGAATGCTACTGCCGGTGATGTGCACCTGTGCATAGGCATCCTCGTTGATATACTTGTCCACCTTGTCTTCGATGATTTGCTGACAGACGGTCGACATAGGGTTGGCGGCGAAGATGCGCAGACAGTCCTGATGGCGGTTGAGGGTGAAGACGAGTATCTTCGTCGGGTCGCTGGTGGCTTTGATGCGGGGTATATAGCCGTCGGCATCAAGTGGCACCTGGATGGTGCGTGTCTGATGGCTCTTGATGTCGTAACTCATCACCTGCACCCGTGCGTTTTGCTCGCCGGCACGCGGATATTTATAGGTATAGTCGCTCAGGGGCAGGGTGTGCAGCGGCACCTGTGTCTCGTCGTAGCGCACCCACACCACCTGCTTGGAGTCGGCGGTGAACAGCAGGGAGGCGTTGTGGGCAAACTCCTCCTCGCACACCCAGTCGGGGGTGCCGTTGATCACCTCGTTGCGCCGCCCGTCCTTGGTCAGTTGGCTCTCGGCATTGTTGTAAAGCAACTTCACCAGGAAAATGTTATTGTCGCGTACGAAGGCCACCTGCTGTCCGTCGGGGCTCCACACGGGTGCCTGCTGCGGTCCGCCATCGCTGAGGGCCTCCATCTTGTTGTTCGCCACATTATATATATAATAGACGGCGGTGAACGAGCGGCGGTAGATGTGCTTGGTCTGCGTCTGGATGAGCAGATGGCGGCCGTCGGGACTGACGATGTAGCCGTCGATGCGGCTGACCTTCGCCCCGCGGGCCGTGTTGGCATCGAAAAGCACACCGGTCTGCTTGCCGGTCTTGAACGAGTAGTTGACAATCTGCTTGCCGTCGTCGCTGATTTGGGCATAGGTCTCGCCATCAGCCATGGCCTCGACGGCCGCCATTGTCTGCGGACGGAAGTCGGTGCCCGCTGCTTCTTTCATACTGAGTTGCTGGCCAGCCAGCACGGGGGCAGCCGCAATGAGGGCCGCCATGATTGGAGTGATTTTTTTCATATGTCTGCTTTCGGCTTAACGAAAAGTTTGCTGCAAAATTACGAAATAAGAAAGAGAAAAGGAAATAAATAGCGGCTTTTTTCTTTCTTTTTCACATTAGAGCATGAACGAGCAACTTTACCCTGATTACATGTGCTGACGTTTTTTCGCAGAATCATCAGAAAGTGTGGGAGAGCAACTGTTCGACGCCTGTGTCGGGATGAGCCTTCATGAATTCGGCCGTGCTGGTCACCTCGTCGCGCTGGAAGAACGGCCGGTCGAGCAACTGGTTGACCACCCACTGTATGCGCCCCATGTGCGAGCGACGCACCCGGGTGAGCGCTATCGAGTCGGCTACTGTCGCCGAGTCGGCCGGCAGCGGAAAACGGTTGAGCAGATAGAAACATAGACAGTCGGGCACGATGTACTGGCGGGTCATCATCCGGCGCTGACCCTCGCTGTAGCCATAGCGCAGGTAGACAGGATAGTCCTCGCCCAGATACTTGTCGAGCGAGATGCCAAGCATGCCGTCGCCCACGACGATGCTCTGGTCCAAAGAGCCTATCTGCGTGTAGATACGCGGCATCTCGGTATCGGGCAGCATGGAGCGCAGCCGCCGGAAGGCCTCGGTCAGTTGGCCGTTCAGGTCGTCCACGTCGCGATATTGCTTTTCAACATCTCCCATCATGCTCTGCAGGGTGCTGTCCTGGAAGAAGATTAGAAATCGAGTGTTGATGTCCGCCTCGTCGACACGCCCCAGTCGGAGCACATCTTCTATCAGGGCACGCGTCTCCGTGGGGTAACTGGTCTTCATCTGCTGCAGGGCGGCAAAGTCGCCAGTGGTGAGGTAGAGTATCTCCATCTGGTCGAAGCGCTCGATGGTGACGGCATCCTCCTGTCCGCCGGTGCCGTCGGGACGCATCTGCCATTGGCAACCTATGCAGGCCGCCAGCGTGAAGAGTGCCAAGAGATACCATCGTTTTATGGACATTGCAAATGCGTTTCTGTTAAATAACGCTACAAAAGTACAAAAATAAGTCGAATTAACCAAATTTTAACCTAAAATATTTAAAAGAAACGTG
>OCTX011969093.1_pt1 | contig 24466 bp, 19 predicted proteins | sample 1539691 | NCBI WGS metagenome assembly OCTX01 (sample SAMN02144231, study PRJEB22623) | gut metagenome | biome: sheep rumen | host: Ovis aries | place: New Zealand
CCGTTTTACGGAGGTATCACATGAGTCCCGAGAGAATCAAAACAGTACGTAACCACATGATAATCGCAAGCATCCTGCTCCTTCTTATCGGAGTGGCGTTTATTGCTTGGCCGGACGAGGCTGCAAGGATCCTGGCACGTGCGACGGCTCTCATTATCATCGGTGTGAGTGTGTTCGAACTGATTCTGTTCTTTATCGGGAAACATAAGGGAATCGTTGATGTTCCTGCGATCATATCGGGCGTGCTGCTCGGTGCGCTGGGCATTTATCTGCTGATCCAGCCTGATACAATGCTCAATTTCTTCAATATCATCTTCGGAATCATTATCCTGATCATCGGTCTGGACCACCTGTTCCAGGCGATCTTCATCATCAGACATGTAAGAAGCCTGTGGTGGGTGTCCCTTATCGTGGGCGTCGCTGCGATAGGTCTGGGTGTGCTGATCCTTGTAAATCCGTTCTCTGCGGTAAGGACAGCTATGGTAATCGTTGGTATCACGATGGTTGTCGAGGCTCTCGGAGGCTTTTGGAACCTGCCCGCGCTTAAGGCTAAGCCCGGTGCTGTAAGCAAGGATGCAAGCTCTGTAGGCTCTACAGGCAGCGCTGATGAGGATATTAACGCGTAATTTATATTTTTGACAGAAGCACCATTTTGACCGTAACAATTTAGTCATCAATTTAACATTAATTTTATTTGACTACCCCCAACCTCGCGTCTATAGTTGAATTAATAATAGATTAATGTGTCCTAGTGTCGGATTCTGTCTTCACGGGGCACACTCTAGGAGGGGACATGAGGGTTACGAAGAAAGCATCTTCAATCGCCACAGCAAGACGCGCACGCCGCGGCTTTACTTTGGTCGAGCTCATCGTTGTCCTCACGATCCTCGCGATCCTCGCCGCGATTGGTGTGGCTAGTGCTATCGGATATATCGAGAAATCAAAGTTTGAGAAGAACGAACAGTATGCTATTACTGCATATCAGACTGCTCAGACAGCAATCTCACAGAAGGTCGAGAACGGCACAATAAACGCTTGGGCTCGTGCGCTTGCACAGGCAAATTCTCTTGATGTTAGCGGTCTTGATTCGCCTGATAAGTCTTCACATAAGACAATCGCGATCAGCCATTTCCCTACTTCAACGGATGATGAGGTTTATAAGCTTCTCTACAGCTATTACTACGATCAGACGGTATTCACCGGAACGATTACACTCGTTCTTGATATCACTGCAACAGGTCAGGGAGAAGGACTGGAGCCCTACTATTCAGCTAATGTAGTAGCTGCATTCTATAGCTTGCAGAATACAGGCTCATCTTGGGATGCATCATACATTCATACTCACGAAGGAAGTACTCGTGAACCCGCTGAGTTTTGGAATGCTCTTCCGTGTACAGATTTTTCTTGCAGAAGGAATCAGACATATGTAGGTTTCTTTGATGGTACTGAGCTTTCAGTTATCGGACCTGCCGGAGTATCGCCGGTTATTCTTCCCATGTCCACTTTGCCTCAGACTCCAATAGAGCATGTGGTAGGACCTGCTGTAGATTCTGGTGTAGATACAACCGGTTACCTGTTTAACCTTCGTAATGGTGAGACCCTTGATATTACATGGGCGGTATTTGATGTCGGTAATAAGCCTGATACTAACCAGCCTCAGCATGGTGAGAACATTACCATAAATCTTTATGCAGATACTGTTGGTCAGTATCCTTCTGCTGCTGATGGCGGTGTTCGTAATCCGACACCTCTTAAGACTTTTACAATCACTTCAGGCATGTTGCCTAATTTCAATAGTGCATCTGCAACAGTGACACATGAGTACATTAACAACAAGTATGAGGTTACAAGGTCTTCTTATCTGACAACTATAACCATTGGAGGCACTAAGTATCCTCTTACTATTACCAGAGTAGTGGGTGATACGCGTCGAGATTGTCCTGCAGCAGAAAACCCGGACATCTACTATTACACCTATACAATTTCTATCGATTGGATGCTGATTCGTTCCGATGCTAATGATACTGCAACGGCTTTGTTAGGAAATACGCCGCAGAATATTTGTGCGACGATTCAGGGATCGGCTACCTATACCGATTATTCGAATGGTAATGCTGTTCATACGAGAAATATTCCTCAGACTTTTGCTGCTAGAGCAATGGACGATCCTGTTTATAGAACTGGAGTTAGCAGACGTAATACGAGTGATGGTTTCTTAACATATAGCTATCAGGTCGATGTCAATACCGGTAACGGTGCTGCGAAGTATGATGATAAGGATGATAACACTGATCCTAATAGCATCATTACAGGACGCTGTGTAGTTAATACGTTGTTTGGTGATAAGGTCTATGTCACTGGAACAGCAGATCTTTCTTATGCGAATTCTGTAGGTGGAACAAATGTCTCTACGTCAGGTGGTAGTGCTGTTATTACATCTTTCAGGCATTTGTACAACATTAGGCGAATGAGAGGAATCTCTGCCCCTATTGATTATCGGATTGTTAGTGATTTGAATTGGTATTACCACAATCGCTATGGATCAGGTGATTCAGTAGTAGATTTGTATGCGAGTGAAGTAGAGGTCTTTAATACTAGTGTTGTTGGTCATTCTCCTTATGAAGGCAATAGCTTAAGAGTAGTTTCATTCCCGGCACTTCATGAGCTTCGAGCTAATGAGACGTTGTCTGCATGGCGTACTTATTCTATTAATAATGTCCAGATGCGTGCGGGGGCGTTCGTTTATAGCGGTTCGAATATGGATGCCGGATTCGGATTAATATGCAACAATTTGGGCACTATTTATAACATCTATACGAACAATCTGAATATTGTGCTTACCGCTAGTGAGAATTCTAAAGATGGTAAAGCTAGTGATTATGCTTCTATTGCCTGTGGTTCAATGACTATCAGCATGGCAGATAAGAATCCTTTGGCAAATAAGCCAATAGGTGGTTTGGTCGCTTTAAATAGTGCTAATGGTATTATTGGTCAGGCCGATGGCCATATTGTAATGAACAATACAATAATCATTGCAGGAGCTTCTTGGACAGAGATAGGTAAGTATCAGAGCGGTACCGGCGGTGTTGTTGGACAGACTTTGGGAGCAATGTATGGTGATATTGAATTAGCCGGATCCTTTGCCATTGTCGGCCGAGATAAAGTCGGTGGAGTCATCGGATATGCTTATAACACTACATTGGAAGCCAGACTTATTGTTAATGGTGGTATAAGTAATTCTTCAGAGATAGTTTTACCTGCTGAGGGGCATTCCGGTACTGCGGCATCGTCTTGCATTATCGCAGGTAAGAATGCTGTAGGCGGAGCTGTTGGCTGGGCGGAGAATGTTGAATTTAGTTATTCTAGCAATAACTATTCATATACAACGAATCCTGATACGGGTATCGCGTTTACTGGTGTTACTGATAATGATTATCAGGTAGATGTTAATCTTTCCGGTCATTCTGTAGTCCTTCTTATGAAGGCATTTAAACCCAGTAAGATAGATGAAATAGGATGTCCTACTTGCGGCGGTGCTTTTGGTGTTCTTAAGAAAGCTAGTGGTGATGATCTCTATATTCGTGTCAGAAACGAAGGCCGTATAACAGTAGATGAGCTGACTGATTGTGTATATCAGTGTGGCGGAGCTGTCGGTCTTGAGTACTACTGTACGTTTGGATCGGTTTATGTTGATGTAACCAACACTTCCGGTTCGTATGTAGGTTATTCAGGATCTACAACAAACAGGAGTGTTTCTGCAGGTGGTGCATATGGCCTTGTTTTGAGCAATACCGCTGGTAGAACAATGGCTATTAATGTTTCTAATGGTGGAACAGTAAGAGCCAAGGGCGGTGCCGGTAATATTGGAACAAACGCTATGGAATCAGCTGATTTTGGAGTGGGCGGCGCTATCGGCGGTACTAAGACTGCAAATACAATGGAGTTCCTGATCAATGTTCGTAACAATCAGGGATCGCTGATTACTGACCATGTTAATGATAATATGAACACTAATGATGGTGTCGGCGGTGCCATCGGAAGCATGTATCATGATGGAACATCTGTATTATCATCAGATTCAGTCATTCATGTTACCAATTCAGGTAAATTGTACGGATACTATCGAGTTGGTGGAGCGATTGGTAATGCTCCTACAAACTACGGAAGAATCTATGCCGTCAATGCTTCTGCGAATTCAAGTGATTCTGATAGTGCGAGAATTGAGGGCAGTTCCTTTGTAGGCGGTGTTATTGGCTACAGCATCCATCCTCAATATGGAACGGTTCAGTCAGTAATTAATGGAGCTAATATTTCTGGATATTACTATGTAGGCGGAGCTGCCGGTTGTATGCAGCAGGCTTATAACAGTAGTTATGTAACAACTATAGTTCGTAGTGGCTCATCTACAATTACAGGAACAGGTTCGCTTGTCGGTGGCGTTGTCGGTGACCTTAACCTTATTGATGATGGTAATACAGGTTCGATATCACTTGTTGGAGATGGAGCAGCTCCTACGATTAGTGTTACCGGTCAAAATGATATCGGCGGTGCAGTCGGATTGATTCGTTCTCAGAACAGTGAGGTAACGTGCAATCTCAATATGCCGACTCAGACCGGAACCGACAGACTTATTATGAATATTACAGGTACAGCTGATGTAGGCGGAGCTGTAGGTCAGATAAGGTCTTGTAAACTTGGTATAACCAGTTCATTTACTGATACTGTCAAAGCTGAGAATCGCGCTGGCTACAATATTAATGTACCTTTGAATGTTGTTATTCATCCTTCAAGTCAAATCTCCTCAACAGGAACCAACGTTGGTGGCGCTGTAGGTAGGATTAGTGCTCTGTCGGGATCGCAGTGTATTGGCGTTATTAGAGTATCTTTGGCTACAGGTTCAGTTGCTAATGGTGCCAAGATTAGCGGCGATAGTAATGTCGGCGGTGCAGTCGGTATATTTGAGAATTGTTATCCGACTAACACTACGGGTATAGTTGTAGATCTTAGTGCCCCTTCAGGCTCATTCCCCATCATTGCAACAAAGAGTAATGACGATGCTAATGTTGGCGGTGCCGTTGGTTATTTCTCAGGAACTACGAATAAAACAGATCTTGTTTCTCCAATTAGTGTTACGTTGGGAGCTGCAACGGTAACAGCAGAAAGCGGTTATAATGCTGGAGGAGCAATTGGTAAAAATGCTCTTACTAATGGGACGAATGTACTGTTTGGTAATCCCATTTCAGTTACTATTTCTTCTACTATCAGTGGCGTTAAGAATGTTGGTGGAGTTATAGGCTTTAACGGCGCTTATGTCAGTTCGTTAAGTGCAACGATTAACGGAACGGTAAAGGGTTCCGGAATAGATGAGAGCGGTTCGATAAACGGAAATGTCGGTGGTGTTATTGGTTATAATTATGCTCCAGTATCGACAATTGATTCTACGATTAATGGAGGCGGTAGAGTTATCGGCGGTAGCGTCGACGAATCAAATAATATTGTTCCTACGTCTAACAATGTCGGTGGTGCTGTAGGTTATAATACTGTTGCGATATCTTCCACGACCACAGTTCATCTTAACGTTGGTGGTATCGTTGCTGGTGTCTCAAATGTTGGTGGTGCATTTGGATATAACTTTAAGGGTAGTCTTAACACTGTAAATGTTACCGTTAATGGTTCTGTCAGCGGTAACGGAAGTTGTGTTGGCGGAGCAATAGGTCATAACCATTCCAATATTACACTGGTTACATCTGTAATTAACGGCTCAGTATCAGCAGTTGGTGATGATGCAGGTGGTGCTATTGGCTTCGCTGATTCAGATCATAAGAATTATTGGATTACGGAAATCAATTCTACCGTTCAAGGAACTGGAAGCGTAGCAGGGCATGACAATGTCGGCGGTGCCATCGGACGAAATGTTTGTAATATTCATAATGTATATGCCAATATCACCGGCGCATCACATGTAACTGGTAATATTCGTGTTGGTGGAGCTGTAGGTTTTGCTTCTGCTCAGAAGGGACAATCGGGTGATGAAGTTGCTAAGGGAAATCGCTATGGTTTGATAGAGTTAGTAAGAGCAACAATAACAGCTGATAGAGCTTTACAGGGTGTCTCAAGAATGGGTGGCGCCATCGGTCAGATTGGCGATAAGATGAGTTCTGCCGATGGAGATTATATTTCTGCTGTTGTAACAGAGGTAGAGGCTGTACTTAATGCTGCGTATTTGTTTGATCCGTTAGCAACCGGAGTTAATGGCGGAGAAGCATGTATTGGTGGAGTAGTCGGTATATTCGTAGACGGCCGTGTTACCAGAGTTATCCTGAGTGGTACGGGTGGAGCTGTTAATATTTCTCAAAATGATTCAGACTACCAGTGCCCAGAAATTTCTGCAAGTAATTCTGTAATTATTGCAGCGAAAGGTAATTCCCTGGGAGGAATTGTTGGTCAGATAGGTTTGGAGGGCTTCCAGCAGAATGTTTGTCTTTCGAACATTTCCGTTAGATCCGGTACCCCGAATCTTTATGTAATCTCGTTAAGCGGCGATGATAGAATCGGCGGATGGATTGGCTGTGGTTATGGTGCTCATGGTGGAATAGGCTTTAATAAGGCGGATGAGTATAAGACAAATATCGAATATACCGTCAGCAATGTAAGAATGGTATTTAGCCGAGGAAGTGAGGTCGGCGGTTTCTGTGGCAGGTTGGATGGATACAATGGAGACAGATCTACCAACAGAGGTACATATGCCAATATTAATGTCAATCTTAATAACACTACTGTAACAGGTGCGTCTGCTACTGGTGGCGCGTTTGGAACGATATCGGATATCGTCTTTAGCAAAGGATATGTCACAGTATCTTTGAACGATCATACAAACATTGGTGACTTGACTGGTAATGCAACACTCAGTGTGAATAACAGTTTTGATCCTATCTGTTATGAGGCGGGCGGTGCTGTTGGATTTGTTGAGTATATTAATGCTCCTTCTTATAACGATGAAATGAAGATAAGTATACCAATTACGGTTACTGTAGATTCGACATCCAGAATATGGGCTGGTGCTAATCGCCCTGATAACAGTACTTACTATGGTGTCGGCGGTGCTTTTGGTAGGTGCCAGTCTGATTTTACTAATACTGCGGTGGTTCAGGTTTTGCCTGCAGCTGGCTCATCTACACTTGTAAATGTATATTCAGCTAGCTCTGATGCTGGTGGTTTTGCCGGTGTAATGCTGGGTGGAACTATGAGCTATACTGGAAATTATAATAATGCTGACGTTTATGATCCGTCTATTCCTAATTCTGATAAGACGGTATATGTTAATGCGAATGTTTCTTCTGACGGAGCGAACGCATGTGTTGGCGGTTTTATCGGTAGAATGTTGGGCGGAACAGCTACATATACCCACGCTGATGGTACAGTAAGAGCTAATGGAACGAATTCACATGTCGGCGGATATGTTGGAGAAGTGACAGCCGGAACAATATCTTATTGCTATTCAACAGATACTGTCTTGTCAAGTGGAAGCAGAACCGGTGGCTTTGTAGGTAGTCATGTTGCCGGTACGATAAATAACTGCTATGTAGGTGGACATACATATTCAGGCGAATACCTGCCGGCGCTAATTGATATTAGAGGCGTTACAAACGTCGGTGGCTTTGCCGGATTATCAGAATCTGGAACTGTTCAGGATTGCTATTCTACAGCATCAGTATCCGGAACGGATTCTGTTGGTGGCTTCGTTGGATATGCGATGGCAGGTTCGGCTTCAAGAATTAAGTCCTGTTATTGCACGGGCCTTGTTTTGGGATCTACTACAGTTGGAACATTTGTTGGAACGGGTAATACTTCGTTGTTTAATAGTGATCAGGCCTTGACTGGTGTTAATGAATGGCCCAGATATGGCAACACAGATTCAACAGATGGTATAGCACTTGCCAATGTCGAAGAGATACATGGCAGAGCCTCAAATCGATATGCTGCATATCCATTTGATAACACATTGGTTGGTAGTGATTATCCATTTAGAGCGGTTATAAGGAGCAGACATTATGGTGACTGGCCGGCAACAATCTCGGGCGACCACATAATTACAGAATTTGTTTTGGAAGATATACCTTATTACTATCAGCAGTCAGGTGTTTTGATTGATGATCATATTGTTGTTTATGATGAGAATCATGAGATAATCCCCAGTGATGCATACAAGATTAATTACATTGATGGAAGCAACAGAAGTGTTGGCACAGCGAGATTTGTAATAACGGCTGTTAATGGAAAGGGTTATACAGGCGCTCTTACAGGAACGTTTACTATTCTCCCGGCTGACGTATCTTCGGCCAGAGTAACAGTTTTGCAGTCAACATATGACTATACCGGTGCCCCGATTGACCTTCAGATAGAAGTTGTTCTTGGCTCAGACACACTTGTTTTGAACAGAGATTATTATTTGACATTTGATCCTGATGATATAAATGTTGGCGATGTAACGTTTATTGTTCATGGTAAGGAAGATGGCGGAAATTACACCGGCTCTGTTGATACTGATATTTATGGAAACATATTAACGTTTACAATTAATGGTGCTCCGATTACACCGGATGACATTGAACTTACTCATGCATCTGAGCAAGAGCTTGTTTATACGGGTAGTAGAATAACTCCTGGTGTAGTAGTTAATGTTGGAGGTCGTCAGCTTGTAGAAGGTACAGACTATCGCATCGATTATGTAAACAACGTCAATGTAGGAACAAAAACTGCTTCCGTAGTAGTTTACGGTATGGGCAGCTATCGTCGTGTTGATGATCAAGGTCAAGATATTCCTGTAATAAAGGAGTTCTCCATTTATGAAGCAGATAATTCTTGGACAGTAGCCCCTGCAATTGCAAATTGGGTATACGGCGAAGAACCTTCTTCTCCTACGGGTGATCTTCAGTTCGGATATGAGATTGATCCTGATACTGGTGCTGTAGTAGTCGACAGAAGAGTATTCCTGTTCTACACGGATGATACTTATGCTGTACAGATAGATCCTGCTGATCTTGGAGTTCAGGGGGCAGGAACATATGTTATGACTGCCGCGGCTACTGCAGATGAAGCGGATGAAAGTCATCCTAATCCTAACTACAGAGCTATCGCTGCTACGGTTGTTCCGTTCGCTATAGACTGTGCAGATATATCGAACACTAACAGAGTTAGTCTTTCTGCGGCTTCTGTGGTCTATGATGGACAAGTACATGCACCTGCTATAAGCGGTACATTTACGGACTATAGAGGCATAGCAACTCAGCTTGTAGAGGGCACGGATTATACAGTTACTCTTCCTACGGATCCGATGATTGATGCAGGAGAGTATACGATTACGATAACAGGTATTGGTAATTTCGCTGGATCTTCAACTACAGTTACGTTTGAGATCACAAAGGCCGATCTTGCTAATGTCATTAGCGTTGAGGTTGTTCCTGATACTTATGAGTATGATGGTTCGACACCGATTGTTCCGAATGTTGTAGTTAGATATCTTGGCGATTTGCGACCTGATTGTGGTGAGCCATCTTACAGCACAGATGACTTCACTGTTCCTGGCGTGGTAACAGTTACCGTAACGGCCACAGATACGACAAACTATACGGGTAGCGTAGAGGCAACGTTTACAATAACGGTTCCCGATCCGGCGCCGGATCCGAATGCCGATCCCGATCAGGGTACAAATACTAATCCGAATCCTAACCCCGATCCGGATCCTGACACCCCCTCTGGCGGCTAACAAGCTAATAAAGAATTAAGGCTGATCTGACATTTTCAGATCAGCCTTTTTGTTTGTCGTTTTTTGTCGAAAATTGTCGTCATTTAGTAGGTGTATTGGCAGCTTGGACGTCTTAGACTTTCTGTATAACAATGACACAACAGCCGGCTATAACACATATTGTGTTACAAAATCAAACACATTATAATTAAGGAGTAAGGGAATGACGTTTGAATGGGATGAGAATAAAGAGCGTATCAATTATTGGAAACATGGCATTAGATTTGCAATAGCAACACGAGTGTTCGCGGATCCGATGCGAATAGAACTGTTTGATGTTGAACATTCTGAATACGAAGAACGGTTTATAACAATAGGAATGGTTGGGATGTGTCTACAGGTGGTTACAGTTGTTTATACAGAGAGGGATGAGCCCGTTAGGATTATCTCAGCAAGACTTGCTAACAGCAAAGAAAGAGAGCTTTATTATGATCGTACGTAAAGAGATTGATATCAATAAACCGCTGACAGAAGACGAGATAAAGATGCTTGATCATGCGGAGAAGATGCCGATTGTATATGATGAGGATTCTCCCGAATTGACAGACGAACAGCTTAAACAATTCCGTCGTGTATCTGAGATGCGGAAAGAAGAACGCCGTAAGCAGACGGTGACTATAAGACTGTCCTCCAAAACGCTTAACAAAGCCAAGTCATTGGGTAAAGGCTATACATCCGTCTTGAGTAGAATAATCGAAGAGGCATTTGACGATAAAGATTTTCTCGAAAGATGCTTGTGATTAAACCATTTGAGCATGTAACAATATAGTCATCTTATTAACAATAAATTTATTTGATACTTTTAAAGCCCATTATTATAATTCTTTATATAAAGTAATATGACTCAATGTGGGGTATTGTATCTGTTGGGTCAAAAGGGGCGCAAGTGTCAGAGAAAGAATCACATGAAGTGTTCGTAGAGGGCACACAGTTCTATAAGAAGAGTGCAGCTTCTTCTGTTGTCAGAACAGTTGTCATTGGCTTGGTTGCCTTGATAGCTATTGCGGTTCTTGCTGTGATCGGAATCATTGATTCTGGTGCCAGACAGGCTTATAAGGAAGCCAGAGATATAAGAAGAGCACTTCGTTCTATAGGCACAGAATACTATGGTGATGTTTCTTCTTTCTATGATCCTAACAGTCCCACAGGTCTTACTGATGAAGCTGCAAGTAAGATAGCAGAGATCTCAACTCGAGATGGAGTCGTTTATCTTTATAAATGGGATTCTGTAAATAATGTTCCTCTACAGTTCGAGTATCGGACAGGACTATATAGGGTCATATATACAGATGCAGGAGATAACTCCGGAGAACTGGCGGGAACCGAAGGTGACTTTGATATCTATTATTCATACGAAGTCCTAAGGTTCGAAGCAGAGTAAGAAATAGGAAGGGTAGACGGATGCCGGAATATAAGTATCAGGCACAGGACAGTAAAGGAAAGATAATCAAGGGTAAGGCAGAAGCATCTGATGAGATGGATCTTCAGAGACGTTTCCATGACTCGGGACTTCTTCTTCTTGATGTAAAACCTATTGTTAAGCAGATGGCGCTCAAGGCTTTGAAGAAGCCTCAGCTGTCTGATTTCTGCCGTCAGCTCGGAACTCTTACAAAATCCGGTGTCACTCTTGTTAAGGCACTTGAGATTGTAGCAAATGATGAGTCTATTACAGCTTATGAGAGACAGCTCTACATCAAACTTCGCGATCGTGTTGTACAGGGTGTAGCTTTGTCCAATGTTATGGAAGAATTGGAGCCTGCTTTCCCTCCGCTTCTTATCTTCATGATAAGAGCTGCTGAGACTTCAGGTACTCTCGATACAACGTGTCTGCGTTTGGCTGATCAGTACATGAAAGAAGCTCAGCTTGAGCAGAAAGCTAAGAACTCTCTAACATATCCTAAGATCCTTGGAGGCCTTATTGTTCTCGTTTTGTTGATCTTGTTTGGATATGTTCTTCCTCAGTTTGACAGCATATTTGCAACGTTGCCTCAGCTTCCGCTTCCTACAAGGATTCTTATGGCAATCTCAGATTTTGTAAAAACTAAGTGGTACGTCTTAGGCATCATCATTATTGTTGTCGTTGTATTCGGCAAGATGATCAAGAAGATTCCTATCGTTCGTTACAACATCGATAAGATCAAGTGTAAGGGGAAATGGGGAAAGCTTCTTAAGGTAATCTATTCTGCCAGATTTGCACGCACAATGAGTTCTCTTTACTCTGCAGGCATTCCTCTTTATAACTGTATCGCTATCTCGAAAGGTACAATTGGTAATGTTTATATTGAGGAGCAGTTTATAGAAGTTGAGAAGGAGGTGCTCGGAGGATCTCCGATGTCATCTGCTCTCGCTAAGGTTGATGGATTCGTTAACAAGCTTCCTTCTACCATCAAGGTAGGTGAAGAGACCGGTATGCTCGGACCTATGCTCGAGTCTGTTGCCAATGATCTGGATTTCTATTCCGAACAGGCGCTTATGCGTCTCACATCATATATTGAGCCTGTAATGATTGTAGTTATGGCTGTATTGGTAGGATTCATCATGATATCGATAATCCAGCCTATCTATCAGTCCTATTCAACAATCGGCGCGGGTTCATAAAGAAAGGAAGTCTAAACAAATGTCTGTTGTAGTATTTCTGTCGAATACCAATATTCAGATAGCAGTCGGTTCATCGACACCGGGTGGAGTTAGAGTAAGTAAATTATTCTCCGCTCCGCTTCCTGAAGGCGCAATCCTTAATGGTGTTGTAATGGATCAGGATTTGGTTACAAACACTATTAAGTCTGTATGGCAGCAAAACAAGCTGTCAAAGGCAGATGTTACTTTGATCGTTAACAGTCCCCAGCTCCGTGCTAACCGTATTGATGCACCTATTCAGCCTGATAAGAAGACGACAGCTTTTATCAAGAGAGAGACAGCAGATTCAGAATACGGCAGATTTCAAAAGCCTGTTACCGGTTGGTATTCGGTATCCAAGGATAACAAAGCAAAGACTCAGAAGGTCATCTATGAGACGGCTGAATCTGAGTTTGTAAATAAGTATGTAGATATCTTTGATAAAGCAGGACTTAAGCTCAAGTCGATTCACAACGGTGTTCAGATTGCTACGGAATTCCTTACAAAGCAGACCGCCGGCAAAACAGTTATCTATATGATTCTTGACGGTAACTCGTTGGTTACTATCTTCTTTGCTGAAGGTAAGTATTACTATGATTCGACCTCACGTGTATTCTCGCAGCCGGGTACAGCTGAATTCGCGAGAGAAATCTATTCGTCTATATCTTCAATAAGACAGTTCATGTCTGCTCAGCACATCAAAGCTACAGTTAAAGATGTTCTCTTTGCGGGATTAACACAGCCGCAGGTAACAGCATTATCGAACGATATTCTTAACTTAGATAGTCAGATTGATGTATCGGTAATAAATACTCCTAGCGGAACTTCAATATCTGATGGTCAGGCTGCATTCCCGTTTTACGTTTATCCTATTGCGGGTCTACGTAAAATTGATGAGAAGTTGCCTATCCTTAAAGCCATAAAGCAGAATAGTGAGAAGTCCGCCGAAAGAAGTAGCTGGATCAAGCTTGCAATACCTTTTATTTGCATCGCCGTAGTTGCTGCTATCGCATATGTTGGAGTTCTGTTCTATAAGAGTTCAAAGGAGAAAGAGCTTAAGGAGCTTCAGGATTATATCTATGATCCTAATGTAATAGTTCAGGTAGCAGAATTTGACGCTATGTATAACAACATGGAAGAAATGGGCACTATACAGGGCGGAGCAGATTTGCTTCAGGAAGACTTAGATTCGTATCCGATTCCCGATTCGAGAATCAACAGAAAGATTCTTGCGGCGGCCGCTCCTTATGGAGTTGATGTTTCATTTAACACCTATGATTCTTTGACCGGAGTCTTCAGTATTACGGCTCAGGCTCAGGATGTTGATGATATCAACTTGTTCATTGCCGACCTTTTGGCAATGGATGACATATTCGAGAATGTAGACTATACAGGCTACACACTTAATTCCGAAGGAACAAGCTGGCAGATCAATGTGGTATGTTCTCTTGCAGCCAATGGACCTGCTCCTTCCGAGATTTCCGAGGAGGTGAACTGATATGGCTATGATCGAGACGAACCTCAATAAGAAAGATAAGATGACCATAGCGATATTCCTATTTATTGCATTGATATTTATGTTTGGATGGTTTGCTATTAGGCCGACTATTCTCAAGATAAGAGACTTGAACGATCAGATTAGTCAGGCTCAAATTAAAGCTGATGAGTACAAGAGCAAGATTATTGGCTTGTCGAGTGCAGAGGCCGTCTTTAATAGAGCTGTAGAAGATATAAACGAATCTACATCAGATTATTATGAGATCATGCCCAGCTCAACGATCGATCGTATGGCTACTTCGTACGTTTTGAGCTTCGGTCTTTATCCGGAAGATCTTTATATAACTATGCCGACCGGACCTATTGATGAGATACCTTATCTTTATTCTCAGGCTGCATATGATCAGGCGGCATTAGCTTTGGCTCCCACTCCGGTTCCGACCCCTGTGACAACTAGCACTTTGGATGCTGCCTCTCAGGCACTGACTGGAACTACACCTGCTGCGTCCGGCATACAGGTTCAGAGTCTTCTGACACCTTATGACAGTGCAAGATCGGTATGTACTTCTACATCGTCGTCTGGCGTTGTTTGCGCCAACTTAACCATGGTAATGACGGGTGATAGGAATACATGTCAGGCGCTTATAGATGATCTTTGCACAAAGCCATCGATAAGACTTACCGGATTCGAGTGGATGGACATGGAACCGATTGAGAGGATTAATGAGGAAGATGGCACAGTTGAGTTAATCGACAGTGGAATGACCAGACTTCGTGTAGATCTTAATCTCTATATGGCTAATGTTGCAGATTATCAGGCAATGGTGTCTGATGCAACAGCAGCTGCAGCAGAAGCGGAGGGTTGATGTATGGCAGATAATTCAAAGATTCGTATAGGAGACCTGATGGTCTCGGCGGGTTATATCACCGAAGATCAACTCAAGGAAGCTCTTGGTATACAGAAAGAGTCTGGAGGTAAGAGAATTGGTCAGGTTCTCCTCGACTTGGGTTATGTTACTGAAGTTCAGATGCTCTCGGCACTTGCCGACAGACTTGATGTTCAGCTTGTTGATATCACAGCTTATCCGATAGACGTTGAGACAGTAAAGCTTATTCCTAAGCAGCTTGCTGAGCAGTATGTAATGCTTCCTATAGGCCAAGAGAATGGATCGGTCATCCTTGCCGTTAACGATCCTCTTAACCTTTATGCTATCGAGGATATCAGGCAGACAATAGGTATGCCGGTTATTACGGTTCTTGCTCAAGAAGGACCTCTTAAGGAAGCTATTAACTACCAGTACGCAGGAATCAAAGCCCGTATGGCTGCTGAAAATGCGAATGCCAATACGACAGGCATTAATGTTGATGAGCTCGTTATTGATACGTCCGCAGGTGCTGATGATGCTCCTATTATCAACCTTGTTAACTCCTTGCTTGATAAGGCTTTCCAGGATAATGCTTCCGATATACATATCGAACCGTTCGAGACGCACGTTATGGTTAGAATGCGTATCGATGGTACACTCCTTGATTACATCACATTGCAGAAGAATGTTCAGGATTCACTTGTTGCCCGTATCAAGATTATGGGTGACATGGATATTGCCGAGAGGCGTATCCCCCAAGACGGTCACTTCCGTGTAAGAATTCAGGGACAGATTGTTAACGTTCGTGCGAATGTTATACCTACAGTATTTGGTGAGAAGGTAGTATTAAGACTTATCATGTCGGCGGTCAATATCGACAACAATACTACATTCGGTATGACGCAGGAGTGCTACGACAAGTTCACAAAGATGCTGATGTCGCCAAATGGACTTATCTATATCACAGGCCCTACGGGTTCCGGTAAGTCTACGACTCTTTATATGGCGCTTCAGTCACTGTCGCAGAAGCCTATCAATATCAGCACGATCGAGGATCCTGTTGAGAAGAATCTGCCGAGACTTAATCAGGTGCAGGTTCATCCTACAGCTGGTCTTACGTTTGAGGTTGGTCTTAGAGCACTAATGCGTCAGGATCCTGACGTTATCATGGTAGGTGAGACGCGAGATGCTGAGACAGCAACTATCTCTATTAGAGCAGCTGTAACAGGTCACTTGGTTCTGTCAACACTCCATACGAACGATGCTGCATCTACAATCGTAAGGCTTGTAGATATTGGTGCTGAGCCGTACATGCTCTCATCTGCATTGGTTGGTGTTGTAGCCCAGAGACTTATGCGTAAGATCTGTCCATACTGTGCTAAGCCGGAAGCACTGTCTCCTAGGCAGATAGAGTTCTTAGGACATGATATTCCTAATTCTAAGAAGGGTACAGGATGCGGCCAGTGCCATAACTCCGGTTATCTTGGACGTACAGCTATTCATGAGGTTCTTGTTGTTGATAAGACTATGCGTAAGATGATTGCGGAGGGTGCCGAGGCAGAAGAGATGAAGATGTATGCCATCAAGAATCAGAATATGAAGACTCTTAGAATGGCTGCAGAAAGTCTCGTTGAGCAGGGCATTACCTCTATGGAAGAGTTAGAGCGTGTTGCCTACAATGACGACTAAGTCTTTGTCAAAACTTATTACTGATCTTAAAAGCGTACCGTCGCCGGTGTTCTACATCTTCGCGGCGGTCGCTTTATTTTCTGCATTCTTTGTTCAAGGCTTCTCTCTGTCGAGTGTATTTACGGCGCTGTTTCTGTTGCTGCTTGTAGCATGTGCGAGTGCAGATATAAATAAGGGGATAGTTCCTGATTTGCTCATAATACTTATAGCGGTATTAGGAGTTATTAGCTTCACTGTAGTTGAAGGGTTTACCGCTCAAGGTTTCATTAATCATTTGATAGCAGCTGTGAGTGTATCTGTTCCTATGCTTGTTTTGGCGTTAATTATTAAGGGCGCATTTGGTGGCGGAGACATTAAGTTGGTGGCCGCTGCAGGTCTATATCTCGGTTTGAGCTTGGTTATAACGGGATCTTTAGTGGGTTTCTTGCTTTCAGGAATATATGGTATATATTTGCTCCTGTTTAAAAAGGCAAAAGCTAAGTTCAGGATCAAGCTTGCACCGTTTCTTGCCTATGGGTTGGCTGTGGCAGCCTTATTCGGCGATGTGATAGTAGTTATGTTTTTCTCTTAATGAAATCCGAAGGATTGGTATAGGGGATGATAATATGACTCCAATACACGGTTTTCGGTTTACGAATTCGCAATAAATCCATTCAAAAACCCGTGTTTGGTAAATGAATTGTTACGCGAAAGTTAATAGTGGCCTTAAGCTATTGCAAAGGCTTTTTGCAGTTGATATAGTGCAAACATAACAACAAATCAAACACTTGATCGGTTGAAAAATACTCACTTACTCATACAAAAGGAGGAACTCAAAATGAAGAAGATCAGAAGTAAATCAAAGAAGGGCTTTACACTCGTTGAGCTTATCGTTGTACTCGTTATCCTTGCTATCCTCGCAGCTATGCTCGTACCTGCACTCACAGGATACATCGACAAGGCAAAGAAGGAGAAGGATTATCAGACAGCTTCCGTAGTATACGCAGCAGCTCAGGCAGTAATTACAGAGCAGTATGGCTTGGGTACACTTAAGACAGGTACAACAATTACTCTTAACGATTACACAACAAAGCAGGGAACTGCTGACGTTGATGCAGTTATTGCTCTCGCAGGTGTTGCTACAGCAACAGAGAATGGCGCTACTCCTGGTGTAGTAACATATACATTCAATTACAATGCGACAACTCATGTCATTTCTAGCGGTAGTGTTCAGATCAATAATCGTAATTCAACATCCACATATTATCTCTGGACTGACGGTTCTTGGAATTCTACAGCACAGGCAACAACATAATTAGTAACGATTAGTTTCTGCATAATTTGAAAAATCGGCCGGGGGTGAACTCCCCGGCTTTTTATTTACTTTCTTGTGACGGTTTGTTCACAGAACGTAACCCTATAATTATTGAAGTGTAAGTGTTCAGGCTGTAAAATTAATATGAGGGTTTATGTAAGTTCAAGTCTCATCAGGAGGGCGTTATGAGACGATACAGAATGGTATCTAAAGGTAAGCGTGCATTCACGCTTGTTGAGATGATAGTTGTTCTGCTGATACTGGCAGTTCTTGCTGCTATGTTGGTTCCTGCATTGACAGGATATTTCAAGAAAGCAAAGCGTGCGCAGTGGATCCAGTATGCCGATGAAGCTCGAGTAGCAGCTCAGGCGGTAATGACAGAGCTTTATGCAAGTGGTCATGATTGGCCCACTGGGGTTAATGTTTATTGGGATGGATCGAGTCCGGATCAAGCTAATCAGAAGTGGGGTGACGAGGTCCTTGAGCTTATGGGATTAGGCAGAGGAGAAGCAAATGGTGAACCTTATATCCTGGTTGTTGGCGTTGGCTATCCGAATGATCCTACTATTACAACGACACAACAGTATACGGTTTACTATGTTGGTTATGTACATGACGAGCATTCTCCCGCTGTATTCTATATAAACGGTGAGTGGAGCTATACATATCCGACTGAGTCACCCGCGAAGGTTAAGAAGCAGGGAACTAATCAGAATATTAGAAACTATATCATCGTTCCCAATGGTACTAATATTCCTATTCAGTATTTTGTTATAAGCAACAGAACGACTCTAGGCCGAAATGACTTCTGGTTAAGCGGATCTGGATCATTGAGAGGTCACAGCGAACCTCACTTTAATGGTTGATATGAAGTGCATTAGTAAGACAACGCTCGGAAGAAGAGCCTCCGCGATATTAAGCGATAACGAAGGTGCGAGTCTCGTGCTCGTTACTATTATCGCGATCATTATTATCACAGGTGTAATTGTTCTTCGTATAACTACCAGTGCGTTGTGGGCGTCTGCAGATAAGCAGTATAACCAGGATCAGGCGTATTTGGCAGCGACAAGCCTGGGTGATTCCATTGATCGTCTGATTCGAAGCGGAAGTAGTCCGGAGGACTTTACTTCCCGCGAAGGTGTGAAGGTAACTTCATCAGAGGATATCTATACAGTTGAAGTTACCGCTACATGTGGTAATGCAACATACGTTTATACAGCTATCTATAGGAAGACAGGGTCTTCATTCATAAGGCAGTACTGATATGAAAAGAATGATTAAAAATGCTTGGATAACAAAGAATAAATCCGGCGAGACTATGATAGAAGTTCTCGTAGCATTTACTGTGCTGTCAATGATGCTCCTTCTGTTCTCTCAGGGTATCGCATGGGCTACAAAGTCTGAAGTAAACGCAAGCAATAGCCGTAGTGCAGCTGACACAGCAGCTCTCGCGTTGCAGGAGTATCTTGCTAAGGGAAGTACATCTCATGCGACTGTAACAGCAGGAACTCCTTCTACGGGATCAGATGGAATAACGAGCACTGTTTATACAGTAACGATTGGTACAGAGATGTATACATATACTATTTATTCGACAAATTGAAAATGAGACAGTAATGAGAAGAATAAAGAATAAAAAATGGTCAAAGAAAGCGATAACGCTTGTTGAATTGATCGTAGCGATGACGCTTACGGCTATCTTCGCGAGCAGTTGTATACTTCTCATTTTGCCGATTACACAGATATATAGGCATGTTAATGATTTAAGTCGAGCAGAACTTCTTGCTGACACCGTGGTCGACGCACTTCGAACTGAGTGTGCAGATACATATATTTCCTGCGCAGGAGATGTTTGGATCGCATCTGCTGGAAATGTTGTTATGACAGCACAGACGGGCGCGGTCGATGCAGGTCCAGGTCCTGTTCTTGTAATTAGAAAGAGTCCTTCTTACTGTGAGACTATAGCTACTAATTATGCCATCACGAACGGGGATAATTCTTTGTATAGCGGCGTATTGGCGCAGGATCGCGAAGAGCATCAAGATGATTCTACATATACACCGATTACAGATGGAAGAACCGGTGTTACTACCCGTGCAATCTACAGAATGTTTGAGTCTGATGGAAGTGCCAGTCCTAATGTTAATGCCGGTTATCTGCACTTTGGTTATTATCTGACTGAGGCTCCTGCCGGAGAGACGGTTTATCCTTCAAAGTATTATGATTTTACGAATCCTTTCTCTTACGCAACTTATGGAAGAAATACGAATTGGGCATATACAGTAGCTCTTAACTTCCATTGGGATGGAACACATCAGGATACAGATATTCCAAGCTATATTCTGTGTGATGTCTCAATTCTGAATTTGGCTGGAGAAACGGTTTATTCACGCACTGCGGTTCTGTGTTTCGCATCGCAGGTGTCCTGATTACTATATTGCTTCCTTATAATTAAGGTTATAATCAGATATAAAACAATCTGATCTTTGGAGGCGTTCCATGAAGATTACTTATCTGGGGCACTCGTGCTTTAAGTTCGAGAAGGACGGGTTTGCCATGATCATCGATCCTTATCAGGCGGGCAGTGTGCCCGGGTATGCGCCGCTCAAGGAGAATGCCAATCAGGTGCTCTCGACTCATAAGCACGGCGATCACTTCGGACTTAACGAGGTCAAGCTCGCGGTTACCCGCGCGGACACTCCTTTCATGGTCAGTTTTATAGAGACTTTTCACGATGATAAAAAAGGTGCTCTAAGGGGCTTTAACAATGTTATAATTGTCGACGTGGACGGACTTCGTCTGGTCCACATGGGTGATATCGGATGCGATCTCGAAGACGAAGACTTAGAGAAGATCAAGGGCTGTGATGTCCTGATGATCCCGGTCGGAGGCTTCTATACCATCGATGCCAAGCAGGCGAAGAAGATGGCTGACCAGATCAATCCTTCGATCACGATCCCGATGCACTACAGAGGCGATGGCTTCGGTTATGGTGAGATCGGCACAGTCGATGAGTTCGTTAAGCTCTGCGACAAGATCGAAGATGGCGGTTCGGAACTGATCCTCGAAGGAAAGCCCGAAGGACACAAGGTAATCGTAATGAGAGGTATGAAGGCAGATGTTTAAGGTCGGATTTGACAGTGACAAGTACGCGGAGCTCCAGAGCAAGCATATCAGAGAGAGGATAGAGAAGTTCGGAGGCAAACTTTACCTCGAGTTCGGCGGCAAGCTGTTTGACGACCACCACGCTTCCAGAGTGCTTCCCGGCTTCGAGCCTGACAGCAAGATCAAGATGCTCATGAAGCTTCAGGAAGACGTCGAGATCATCATCGCCATCAACGCTGACGCTATCGAGAAGAGTAAGCGCAGAGGCGACCTCGGAATCACATATGATCAGGATGTACTCCGTCTTATCGATGCATTTACAGAATTCGGTCTGTGCGTAGGATCCGTGTGCATCACACAGTACACGGGCCAGACACTTGCTGAGAAGTTCGAGAAGAGACTGCGTCAGCTCGGCGTTAAGGTTTACAAGCATTATCCTATCGAAGGTTATCCTTCCAATATTCCGCTTATCGTCAGTGACGACGGTTACGGAAAGAATGATTATATCGAGACAACTCATAAGCTCGTTGTAGTTACGGCTCCCGGCCCGGGTTCCGGAAAGATGGCTACATGCCTGTCGCAGCTTTACCACGAGAATAAGCGCGGCATTAAGGCAGGTTACGCCAAGTTCGAGACATTCCCTATCTGGAGCCTGCCTCTGACGCATCCCGTTAACATCGCATACGAGGCTGCTACGGCCGACCTGTCTGACGTTAATATGATCGACCCTTTCCATCTCGAAGCTTACGGGGAGACGACAGTTAACTACAACCGTGACGTAGAGATCTTCCCTGTAGTAAATGCGATTTTCGACAAGATTTACGGAGAGTCCCCTTACAAGAGCCCGACGGATATGGGCGTTAACATGGCGGGCTTCGCTATTGTGGATGATGATGCATGCCGTGAGGCGAGCAAGCAGGAGATCATCCGCCGTTACTATCAGGCCAAGTGCTCTGTTAAGCAGGGTCTGTCCGACGGATCTGATGTCAATAAGCTTGAGCTTCTGATCAATAAGACCGGAATAGATGTGGCAGACAGAAGGTGTGTCGGCGCGGCTTTGGTAAGAGCTGATCAGACTGACGGTCCTGCTGTTGCTATCGAGCTTGCTGACGGAAGAATGGTTACAGGTAAGACGACAGACCTCATGGGTCCTTCATCAGCTGCATTGCTTAATGCTTTGAAGGTTCTCGCGGGGATCGATCATAATATGCCTTTGATCTCACCTAATGTTATCGAGCCTATTCAGGATCTGAAGGTCAATCACATGGGCAACCACAACCCGAGACTTCATATGGATGAGACTTTGATAGCTCTATCCATGTCTGCTACGACTAACCCTGTTGCTGAGCTCGCGATGCAGCAGCTTAATAACCTGAAGAATGCTGATGCACACTCGACCACTATGCTGTCTTCTGTTGATGAGAACGTATTCAGAAAGCTTGGAGTTAACATCACCTGCGAACCGGTATACGCGACCAAGAAACTCTATCATAAGTAATCTTACGACCCGGCTCACGCCGGGTTTATTTTTTGTCAAAACTGTTCTTGACATTCTTTGACATTGAAGCGATAATAGTAATATCAAAGAAAGTCAAAGTCAAAGGAGGGCATATAGATGGCACGGCTGGTAGATGTAATCGAAGCCATGATCAAGCAGATGATCGAAGAGAATAACGGCAGTGCGACGATCAGCAGAAGCATGCTGGCAGAACAGGCGAACTGCGTACCTTCGCAGGTAACGTATGTCCTCTCTACGAGATTCTCGACGGGATCAGGCTACATAGTAGAGAGCAGACGAGGCGGCGGCGGTCAGATCACGATCACACAGATCAAGCCGGTTGGCGCGGAGGACTATATAAAGTCGATCATCGAAGCTACAGGTGACAGCCTGACTCAGCGGGAGGCGAAGATCTTCCTTGAGAATGCAGTAGAACTTGGAGCGATCAAGCCCAGAGAAGCGACATCGATCATGTCCGCGGTATCGGACAGATCACTTGTCAAAGTTGATACAGATATCAGAGCGCAGGTCAGAGCGGATGTATTCAGAAATGCACTTGCCGGCCTGCTGATATAAGAAGCGAAAGGAGAACAACAATGAGGTGTTCAAGATGCGGAGCGCAGATAGGTAATTCATACGTCAGATTCAACGGCGTGCTTCTGTGCGAAGATTGTGCCAGAGAGTTAAAGGTTGACGAGGTCTTCAGAAGACAGAACTCGTTATTCGATCAGGCTTTCCCGATGCTCGGGGATTTCCCGGGTGTGTTCTCCTCCGGTTCTGACCTGGACTTCGCGAATGCGAAGATCAGATGCCCCAGATGCGGAACTACTTTAAGAGAATTAGAGTCCGGCGGACAACTCGGATGTATCGAGTGTTACAACACATTCAACGAGAGCATCCTGAAGGATATCCTGAAGCGTCAAGGCTCAAGCGAATATATGGGTAGAAAGCCCGGCGAAGCTGCAAATATCAAGGTAAGCGCGAAGGCTGAAGCAGCTCCTTCTGATGATAAGCAGGAGACCGCGGAAGCCGCACCTTCTAAGGAAGAAGCAAAGCAGCCTGAGACGAAGCAGGAAGACATCCTCGAGAAGGTAAAGGATGCGGATCTGTCCGGCTTTACAGATTTGGAGCTCGAAGACGCTATGAAGAAGGCGGCTGAGGCTGAGGATTATGCACTCGCGGTCAAGCTTCGTGATGAACTTAAGTCAAGAAAGGAGGGGAACTGATATGTGGTACGAGAATGACGGAAAAAACATGGACGTAGTACTGTCAACGAAGATTATCCTTAACCGTAACATCAAGGGTTTCCCGTTCCCTCCGAAGATGAGTGACTCGGACCGCGAGAATGTTCTCGGTATGGTAAGACAGGCCGCTGGTTCGATGGACTTGAACTTCGTAAGAACAGATGAACTTGACGATGCAGCGAAGGCAGATCTTTATAATCAGTTCTTCTCCGGATATGCATTCTTGAACTCTGATGCGAAGACAGGTTATCTCATCAGTAAGACTGAAGGTCTCGGTGTGATAATCAACAACACAGATCACATCAGCATCGTATCGATGGTGCCCGGCACGGATGTTGCCACTGCATACAAGAGAGCTGATGAGCTCGCGGTAAAGTTCGAGCAGAGTATGGACATAGCTTACAGTGATAAGTTCGGTTTCCTTACATCACAGATAAAGTCCGTAGGTACAGGAATGCAGCTCATCATGACGCTCGCGCTTCCCGGCATCGAGAAGACAGAAGGTGCGGTAAACGTACTTGCAAGAAGAGTCGAGAAATACGACTGGCAGCTGATCCCTATGACTCATCAGGACGGTATCCGCGAGAGCGGTATCTACATCCTGACGAACGTCGCTACACTCGGCGTTACTGAGCAGGAGATCATCGATAAGGCACAGAAGGTCCAGGACGATATCATCAAGCTCGAGAAGTCCTGCAGAAAGAATATCTGCACGAAGAAGAAGGGCATCGTAGAGGATCAGTACTACAGAGCTTATGCGACATTAAGCTACTGCAGAAGAATAGAGACAGCGGAGGCATTGACACTCATCAACTGGTTAAGACTCGGACAGGATTATGTAGATACATCTGA
>OCTX012215639.1_pt1 | contig 24459 bp, 17 predicted proteins | sample 1539691 | NCBI WGS metagenome assembly OCTX01 (sample SAMN02144231, study PRJEB22623) | gut metagenome | biome: sheep rumen | host: Ovis aries | place: New Zealand
GTTCACGAGGTCGCAGTTGTGCATGTGCTGCGCGTAGTAGTCCATGTCGTGGAAGTGGATGATGCCCTCCTTGTGCGCCTGGACGACGTCTGCCGGGAGAAGAAGGCGCGCCGAGACGTCCTTCGAGACCTCGCCCGCCATGTAGTCGCGCTGCACGGCGTTGATAGTCGGGTTCTTGTTGGAGTTCTCCTGCTTCACGTCCTCGTTGTTGCACTCGATCAGCGACAGCACCTGGTCGTCGGTCGTGTTGGATTTACGCTTGAGTTCCTGCTTGTAGCGATAGACGATGTAGCGCTTCGCAATCTCCCTCGCGCCAAACTCCATCAACTTCGTCTCGACGATGTCCTGAATCTCCTCGACGTGCATCGCACGATCGCGAGCCGCGCACACGCCCGCGACCTCCTCCGCGATGAGCTTGATACGACCTTCCGAAAGCGCATCCTTATAGTCGACCGCCTGCGACGCCTTGCGAATTGCGTTCTCAATCTTCGTGATATCGAACGGAACTTCCTGTCCGCTGCGCTTGGTGATCTTCATCTCTTTCATCTTCATCGTCTGATCGCCTCTCCTTAGTGTTTGGACTTTGTTGTGAATTAGTTTTCACTACTCTTGGTAGTTCGATTGAGTATGATACACTAAATATTGTGTCCTGACAAGGGTAAACTTATAAAATTTTGTCAACAGGTTGTGGACAGCCTGTTGGCGAAACACAATTTCTTGGGGATTTTGGGGAATTTTCAGAATCTGGGCAGTTTCGCAAGCGATTCTACCCTGCCCTCGGGCTCAAATCGCATGCGCCAGACGTGCCCGTGGAGGTCGCGGAGCTCGCGGAGACGCCGCTCGTCGCGCCTATGGCACGAGCATTCAAGCAAGAGCGCCGCGTATGAAATCTCCTTCGCCCAGTCGCTTCGGTCAAGCCAGCGCTCAAGCGCAATCCGCACGCCGCGCGCGACTGCCGAGACGTCGTCGAGCACGAACTGCGTAAGCCCCGGATGGCGCGAGTAGCCGACGTCGCCAGCGAGTATGTTGAAATACTCAGAGGAGTCTGGCTTTACCGCACCGCCGCGGAGGTAGAGCGTGCCGAGCTTCTGGAGAAGCCCGCCGACAGGAAGATCCATCACCGAGCAGAGGTCTTTCTCCAAGTCCATCTTCGCCGCAACGCGACCCGCTGTCATCAGGTTGCCCGCCAAGATGATCGCGGGAAGCGACACGCATAGCGGATGCCACGCATAGCCGTCGGAGAAGTCCGTCACGACGAAGCGCGTCGCCTTTCGCTCGGAGCCCGCGGCCTCTGCGCGTTCCATTGCCTCGCGCATCTCCTCGATGCGCCCGCAGAGCGAACGCGCGGCAAACGTCGGCGCGACCACTGTCTTCGCGTCCGCCTCTATCTCTCGGCGAAAGTCTTCGCCAACGACCTTGAAGCCGATTCCCTGCATGCGGCAATAGGCCTCGATCTTCGCCGTCTCAAGCGGCGTTTCCCTCTCCTTCGCCGCGTCGTACAGGCAGAATTCGGTGTAGCCGAAGCGCGCGAGCACGTCCACAAGCTCCTGCATCGTCCGCCGGTTCGGGCACCGGTCGGTCACGTCCAGGAGGTAGACCCTCGAATCAAATCCATACGCGCTTCTCATGGGGAGATAGGCGAGCAGAGACGCGAGGCGTCAGTGGACGAAGAGGATCTCGCGGTATTTCGGGAGCGGCCAGCGCGAATCGTCGACGAGACTTTCAAGACGGTCGACGGTACGGCGGAGGTCGTTCATCGCGACGATCTGCGACTCGTGGCGCTTGCGGGCGAGAGCCTTCTCGAGACGGTCGCACTTGACGTGCAAGTCGTCGAGACCGGCGCCAAGCTTGGACGAAAGCGCCGTAAGCCCGCGCACGCCGTACTTTAGCCCGTCGGCCTTGGCCTGTCCGAGCGCCGTGGCGAGCCGCGAGAACTCGTCTGCGACGACGGGGCGTATCATCGAACGCGCGATTTCGAGCGCGATCGACGCCTCGATGCGGATGCGGCGGTGGTAGTCTTCCATGCCGATCTCCCAGCGGGAGAGCATCTCGTTTTTCGAGAGGACGCCGTACTTCTCGAAGAGGGCGACGTTGAGCGGATCCTTCAGCGGAGCAAGCGCGGCCATCGTGTCGCGCAGGTTGGGGAGCCCTCTCTTCGCGGCCTCCTTCGGCCACGCGGCGGAATAGCCATCGCCCGAGAACACGACGCGCCTGTGCGCCTTGACGAGACGCTGCAGGAGCTTCTGGAGGTTTTCGTTGAAGTCGCCATTCATCGCCTCGAGCTTGTCGCAGATCGCGTCTATCGACTCGGCGACGATGGTGTTCAGCACCATCTGGCTCTGCGCGCAGTTCTGCGACGAGCCGGGAGCGCGGAACTCGAACTTGTTGCCGGTGAACGCGAACGGCGACGTGCGGTTGCGGTCGGTCGTGTCCTTTGGAAGCGCAGGGAGCGTGTCGACGCCAACGCGGAGCTTCCCGCCCTTCCCGCCGCGGCGCATCTGCCGCGTTCCGCTCTCTATCGAGTCGAGGACGGCGTTCAGCTCGTCGCCGAGGAAGATCGAGATAATCGCGGGAGGCGCCTCGTTCGCGCCGAGACGGTGGTCGTTGCCAGCGCCAGCGGTAGACATGCGGAGAATGTCGGCGTGCTTGTCGATCGCGCGGATGACGGCAAGGAGCACCGTGAGGAAGATTGCGTTCTCGCGCGGATTCGCGCCGGGCGTAAGGAGATTGCGCCCGCCATAGGCGACCGACCAGTTGCAGTGCTTGCCCGACCCGTTGACGCCCTTGAAGGGCTTCTCGTGAAGAAGGCACACGAGCCCGTTGCTCTCGGCCGTCTGGCGGAGAACTTCCATGATGAGCATGTTGTGGTCGACGGCGAGGTTAAGGTCCTCGTACATCGGCGCGAGCTCGAACTGCGCGGGCGCGACTTCGTTGTGGCGCGTCTTCGCGGGGATGCCGAGCTGCCACAGGCGCTTCTCGACCTCGGTCATGAACTTGAGGACGCGCGGCTTGATCGCGCCGAAGTAGTGGTCGTCAAGCTGCTGGTGCTTCGCGGGCGCTGCGCCGAAGACCGTGCGGCCCGTCTGCAGAAGGTCGGGTCGCCTCATGTAAAATCGCCTGTCGACGAGGAAATACTCCTGCTCGGCGCCAAGCGTGACCTCGACATGCGCCTTCGGCTGGGAGAACTTGCGCATAAGCCGCTCCATCGCGCGGGTGAGCGCCTGGAGCGAGCGGAGAAGCGGCGTCTTCATGTCGAGCGTGTCGCCCGTGAACGAGCAGAACGCCGTCGGTATGCACAAGGTCGCGCCGTTCTCGTGGCGCTTCACGAAAGCGGGGGAAGTCGGATCCCACGCCGTGTAGCCGCGAGCCTCGAAAGTCGACCTGAGGCCGCCCGAAGGGAACGAGCTCGCGTCCGCCTCGCCACCGATCAGGTTCTTGCCGGAGAAGCGCTGCACCGCCTGCGCGGGGCCGGTCGGCTCGAGGAAGGCGTCGTGCTTCTCGGCCGTGCCGCCCGTGAGCGGCTGGAACCAGTGGGTGAAATGGGTCGCGCCCTTTCCAACGGCCCAGTCCTTCATTCCTGCGGCAACAGCGTCCGCAATGGATGGATCGAGGGGCTTCCCGTCACGCATCGTCGCAAGCAGCTTGGCCGCGACATGCTTGGGCAGAAAGGCGCGTATCGCCTTCTCTGAAAAGACATCCTCGCCGTAGTCCTTCATCACTGTGTCTTTCATCGTTTTACTCCTCGACAATGTCCGCGGAAAGGTCGTACACCGCCGACTCCGGCAGTACAAAAACGGCATCCGACGCGCCGACGGTCGCAAAGCACCCGCCGTCCGTCGCGTCGCCAACGAGAATGTTGCGCCTTATCGCGTCCGCGCGCTCAAGGTCTATCGCAACGGTAAGCCGCGGCTTGTCCAGCCCATAGCCGCCGAGATCGTCCGCCGACACCTTGAGCTTCACGATTCTCCCGGCCTCGAGCGGATTCACCACACCGAGGACGCGCGTTATGCCGCCTTCGGACACGGTGCCGGGAACGGAAGACGCCTCGACGCTCCATGCGCGCCTGTCGCGGTCGTAGGCAACCGACTTCATTCCGTTTGTGTCGGTTCCGGTGACGGAAAGCCGCCTTACGGAAGCGGGGTCAATCTTCAGAATCTCGAGACTGCGAAGATTCTCGAGGCGGAAATGCGGGCCAAGCGACTCGCGGGACACATGCACCTTGCGTTCATCGGCAGAGATCGAGACCTCCACGCCCCTCTCGTCTGCATCGCCGCCGCGAAGCGCAAGCACGGTCGCCACAAGCGACTCGACTGCCGTAAGCGACGCTGGCGCGGAAATAGGCGAGTCCATGCGCCACGAACCGTCGTCGTTCTTCGCCAGCATGCAAGTGACTCCACCGTCAACGATCGAAATGCCGTTGACCTGCGAGGCCTCGTACGGGAAGAGGCGCGTGTCGGCAAACGCGGAATTGCCAAGCGAGGCCATGTCCTTCAAAGACCCGTCGACAGTGACTATAGCAGAACCATTGTGCACGAGAGCATAGACGCGACCCTCGCCGGCGTCGGAACCGAAAGATATGCGCCTGTCCGAGCCGTCCATGCCCTTCAGCGTCAGCGTGACCGCGTTCTCAGCGCCAAGGCCGTAGCCTGCAAGAAGCGCACCCGTCGCCTCTGCAACCTCGTTGGAGCCGCCGATGGGCCACACAAAATCAAAGGCGCTCGCCGACATCACGTCGGTAAGGAGCTTCTTGATCTTCTGCGCAGCCGCAGGGCCCTCGGTCGGCTGCACCATGGCCCAACCGTCGCCGTCCCTCTTGAAGCGCATGAACTCACCGGTGCCGCGCTTCACGTCGAACGAGGCTACCGACTCCTCGCCAGAGGTGAACAGCGTGCGACGGCGGAAACCAGACGCCGGCACGTCCACGGCGGCAAGAGTATTCGAAGGGACGACATACACAGCGTGGACTCCTTCTATCGCCGCATACACTCCCGACGCCGAAGGCGTGGTTGTGCCAAAGGAAATCGAAGTCTCGGTATCGCCTGCCCTCACGCGTATGCAAAGGCGCGGATTCTCGAGGCCGAAGTCGGCGCGCGTCCTACCGAGTTTCAGGAGCTCCTGGTCGCCGAGGGAATCATCCAGCGGCGCATACGCGAGCGCGTCGAGAAGTCTTAGCACGACGGACTCGTCTACGCTGCCGGCAAACGGCTCGACGAGACGCCAACTGCCCGTGCGCGTAAGGACCGACTCAACAGAGCCGTCGCGCGATATCTCGAGCATCGAAACGGCGTCGTCGGGAACGGTCAGCAGACTCATGCGCTGCACGATCGCGGTCTCTGGGGTGTCGTTGAACGAGAGGAAGAAGTTCGCCACGACAAGCAGCGATATGCCCACAAGAAACCAGACGATTATACGCATGTTCTTCATGAGCGACGTCTCCTCCTTGCGGCGACAGCCAGCAGCAACAGGAACACGACGAACGGAACGGCACCGGCGATCACGACTGCAAAACGTATCCGCGCGGCACGGTCAAGCCCCGTCGTCAGCACGTTCGTCTCGGCTCCGCTCGCAACCGACGCGTCCGTTCCCGAGAGATACGCGACGCAGTTCAGGAAGAAGTCGCGGTTGGCGTTGGCGCGCGCCGCGAGCTGGCCGTTCATGACGAAGCCAGCGTCTCCTATCGCCACTATGCGCATTGGGCGTATCGAAAGGTCTGCGCCCGCTCCCACTCCGCGCTCAACCGCAGCCGCGACCACAGCGGTGCCCGCCTTGGCGAGCGGAGTGAACTCTATGCGGTCGGCACCTGTTCCCGTTTCCGCGGCGGCGGACGGCATGAAGCCGACAGGCCGCTCGAGAACTATGCGAGAGCCCTGCAGCGGCTTCGAAATCGCATGTTCGGAGAACTCGCCGACGATGAGGTCGGTCCCCGAAAGAGACTTGGCGCCGGTTGTCGTCACCAAAGAGGGCCTGAGGCCCCAGCCGGGGAGCAGCGAGGCGACGCCGCCGGAATCTGCCGTCGCGAGAAGGACGAGAAGACGACCGCCTGCGCGGAGATACGAGTCTATGCGACCCGCCTCTGCGCGGGAGAAGTCCTCTTTCGCGCCGGCGACGACTATGAGCGCGCAGTCGGACGGTATCTGCGCATCGCCCGCGAGGTCGATCGACATGTTCCTGTACCCTTCGCGCGCAAGGTCGCGCGCTATGTCGCTCATTCCAAAGGTGCCGTATTCCTCGCTAGCCGCCTCGCCGTGCCCGACGGTCCAATAGACGTTGCGCCTTTGCGGCGGCATCGTGAGACTCTGTATGGACGACGCGCATATACGCTCGCCGTATCCCTCGGCAAGCGGGAGCACGACGTTGCGGCGGCCCTTCTCGAAGACGAGGCTGCCCTCAGCAGCGCCGAGGCGTACGAGCCGCTCGGCTGGGCCGAGGTCCCACAGCGGGTCGACGAAGCGGAGGTCGATCTTGAGCCCGCCAAGCGACGCCGACTCGCGCTGGAGGCGGCGTAGGAAGCGCCCGATCGGGCGGAAGCGCGCATCCTTGCGGGGAAGGAAGCATGTTACCGTCATTTCACCTTGGGCAGAGGAAAGTATGCCGCGTGTCCTGCCAGAGAACTCGGTCTCAAGGTTTCCAACTGGCAGATCGAGCTTCGAGTCGAGACGGTTCACGAGTTCGACGACGAGCCCAGAGAAGATGCCGGCGAGGACTAGCGCAAAGGCGGTGGAAATCCGCAGCGAACGGCCACCGCGACCACGGTAGCGGTACATGGCGACATTCTTCGAGGCGACAAAGAGGAAGAACGACGAAAGGACAAGATACGAGAGGACAGTCCCCGACGAGAAGAGCCCCGAGGACATGTCGATCACGTGCGCGTCAAGAATCATCTCCCCAAACGCGGTCCTACCCTGCGGGGCCCAGGCGAGAAGCGCGGCCCATCCGCCGCGAGGGATGCCTATCAGAAGGAGGAGCGACGCACACGCCGCGGCGGCGGCATGTCGGAAGAGGGAACTCATCGCAACCGAGACCGCACACCAGAGGACGCTCTGGAGCATAAGTGCGAGAAATGCCGGGCAAAAGCCGAGAGCACCGACGCCCGCAAGCGCAGACGGCGCGCATACGCGCAGCGCGACGACGGTCGAGGCAAACGAGATGAACGTGAAAACCACAACCATCGAAAAGACGCCGAGGAACTTCCCGAGCGTAAACTCGCGCTCCCTTACCGGTGTCGTCAGAAGAAGCTCTATGCGCCCCGACTGCAGTTCGTCGCTCCATACGTCCATCGCGAAGAACGCCGCGAGTGCGGGGAGGAATGGCGAGACGCTCGCCGCCCAAACGGAAGCGACCGAGAGACTGGCGCCTTCTGCCGCATCTAGCTTGAACGCGAAGAGAGCCGCCGCTGCCGCGAGGAAGCCGCCTGCGGCAAACGCAGTAGAGTAGAGACTGCGCGCACGGCCAATGGTGCGCCTCCAAGTGACGCGCACCGGGCTCATGAGACGCTCCCTTTAAGCGCTGTCGCAATACGGCCGCGAAGGGAACTCCTATCGACGCCGACAGCCGACACGGACGCGGAAATCACGCCGTCCTTGAGAATGAAGAACCTTGTCGCCCACTTTGCGAGATCGTCAAGCTCGTGTCCTGTCGCTATGACCGACGAGAACGCGGCCGCATTTGACAGCACGGCGCCCGCGGTTTCGCGCATATCGCTGTCGAGCCCCGCGAGGAAGTCGTCCAAGAGCAGGACGCGCGGCCTCAGGAGAAGCGCATCTGCAAGCGCCACGCGCTTCTTGAGCCCGGCGGAGAGACTTCCAATCGGGGAACGCAGGAATTCCGACACCTTGCACATCTCGCACGCCTCGTCGACGCGCCTGCGGATGCGCTTCACCGGCTCGCCCTTCAGCGCGGCGCGGTAGTTCAAGTACTCCTTGACGGTCATCTCCTCGTAGAGAGCGACGCGCTCGGGCAGATAGCCGAGCTGGCGGCGGTAGCGCAACGGCTTCGCGAACGCGTTCTGGCCGTCGACCATCACGACGCCGGAATCAGGCGCGGCAAGGGTCGCAAGCACCTTGAGAAGAGTCGTCTTGCCGGCTCCGTTGGCCCCGATCACGCACACGACCTCGCCTGGAGAGACGACGAACGACACATCCCGCAAGACTTGCTTCTTGTGGTAGGTGAACGCGATGTTTCGCACTTCGAACATTGTCTGCTATATTATATCATACTTCGGCGGGAGTCGCGGCTATGCGGCTCGCGAGGGCGAGCTCATCGGGTTTGCCGTAGCCCCACGTGACGCCAACCGATTCAATGCCGTTGTCCTTCGCCGCAACAAAGTCGCTCTTCGTATCGCCGACGATTGCACATTCCTTGGGCGCTACGCCGTATTTACGCATGAGAAACGCAAGAAGCGCCGACTTCGTCATCTTGCCTATCGCTGGATCGTCTTTGAACATGTCTCCCGCGTAGATGCCGTCGAAGACGCGTTCCCAGCCGAACTTCTCCGCAATCAACCGCGCACCGACATAGCGCTTGTTCGTCGCAACGACGACTGTCGCGCCCGCCGCCTTCAGTTCGCGAACGCGGTCGACGATCCCAGGATACTCGACAGTGTTCGGGAAGCCGTCGTTGTCGTAATGCTCGCCGAAGCCCTTTCGGATCGCAGCGCCAAGCGCATCGGTGTAGATTTCGGGGAAAAGCGTCCTCGCCATGTCCTCGATCGGAGGACCCGCGACAAAGCCGGCGTCGAAACCGGGGCACTCGAGCCCGAGGTCGGCAAGCGTCGCCTTCCACGCCTCGCGGATGTCGCGGTCGGTGTCGGCAAGAGTGCCGTCGAGGTCAAAGAACCAGAGCTTCTTCATTTAAGCAGCCCTTCCTCCGCCGCGCGGACTATTTCGACGACTTGCTCCGGACTCGTCGCCTCGTCGAGTATCTGGAGAAACTCGGTTGCGTGCGCCATGACTGCGAGCCGAGCGAGAATGTGAAGATGCATTTCGTGGTCGGTCGAGCAGACGAGGAAGAAATGCCGCGTGCCCTGCCCGTCGGGAGCGCCGAAGAAGACCGGTCGCTCGCTGCGCCCGTAGGCGATGAACGTCTCCTGGAACATATACGGGTCGTGGAAGCGAGGATGGAGAAACGCCGCGCCCTCCCCGACAGCCGTCGACGCCGTTTCCTCGCGAGCGACGAGTTCCTTGAAAAGCCCGTCAGGATCGTAGACGAAACCGGTCGCGTCCGCGATGCTCGTCATGTCGCGCAGTATCCCCGCCTTCGCCTTGCCAGGGACATCAAGCACGATCCCCGTCGGCGCGAAAAGCCGCCATACGCGCCAGTCGGAACTGTTTGAGCGGCGCTGCTCTTCGAGGATGACGCTGTGCTGGCGAAGCTGCTCCTTGCGGCCCGAAGCGAGCAAGTTGCGCTGCGCCCACTCGTCGAGGACGCGATGTTCAAACCAAAGGTCACCGCCGTGCTCGTCGAACTCTATCTCGCCGCGCTGCGCCACGTGCCGAAGCTCGTTCGCATCCATGTGAACGTGCTCCGCGGCATTTTTCAGATTTAGCATCTCGCGGCTCACCGCGCAGCCCTCCTGCGGCAGACCTGCGCGAGACGCGCGACAACGAGAGCGTCGGCGGAGTTCGACGACACGGCGCGTTCACGCAGTTCGAGAAAGCGGAAGCGCGCGGCGCGAAGCTCGTTCAGCGACCAGTTGCGGAGAAATCCCTGGTTCTTCCTCGCGGCATACGGGTTCATGCCCTCGGTCGCCTCGCCGAAGCGTCCTTTCGCCTCGGCGTCCTTAAGCTCCGCAAGCTGTCGGAAGAACTTCTCCACTACCGTCGTAACAAGAACCGCAAAGCCATTCTCGCGCTCAAAGCGGCTAACGGAATCGAGCACCTTCGCAAAGTTTCTCTCGCCAAGCGCGTCTGTTATCGCCCATATCTCCGGCTCGACGCCAACGCCTTGAGAAGTGACTTCCGCGATGTCGGCGGCAGTTATCTTGCTGCGCTCGCCGCCGAGGTAGTCGCGCATCTTCGCAAGTTCGCTCGCGAGCGAGCGCGAATCTGGACCGACGCGGGCGACGAAGATCTCCGCCGCGCCGCGCTCAAATGAAAGCCCCATCTCCTTCGCAAGATCGATGACTCGCACGGCTGCGGCCTTCGCCTGCTCCCACGGCTTACCGGCGGAAAAGACGACCATCTCGACCGACGCCTTGAGCGTCTTGGCGAAAATCGAAGTCTGGAGTAGGCGCGGGCCAGAGAGGATGAAATGCTGGTTTTCAGGAAGGTCTGCGGCGGCAAGCTTCTCGGCAAACTTCTCAAGCGCCGCCTTGACCGCCTCGGACGAGCCACCCTTCCCGCTTTGCGGCAGGAACCCGACGTTGCGCCACCATGTCGTTTTCTTGGGGTCGAGGAAAGGAGGCGTCAGAAGCGACGCCTCGGCCTCGCGCAAGTCTCTTAGCTGAAGTTCCTCGTTCGTCGAATTGGCAGAGTCGACCGTCTCGAGCCCTACGCCGTCGCCGACGATCCGCTTCGCGGCCTCCGACACGAGATAGTCGTCTTCGCCAATTATGACATGAACTTGCGACACTTCTTCAATTCACTCCCCGACGTCACTCGTACCTGAACTGAACCGTCGCCTTGCAGTCGCAATCCGCAACAGCACGCACCCAGTAGGCGCGGATGCCGCCAAGGTCGATGCTACGCCACTTGCCGGCCTTAACTTCGACGTTGTAGAGGGGAATCCAGGTGCCGCTGCCGGTGACATCGAACTCCAGGCGTATCTTGGCGTTCTTGTCGGCGATGATGGCGACCTGTTTCTTGTCGAAGCCCGTCACAATGTATGGATCGGAGGGAACGCCCGCCTTTACGGCGGTGGCGAGCCATGGACCGCCAACGCCTACCGGCTTGCCGATCTTCCAGAGATCGTCCGCAACGCCGACCCAGAGCGCGGCCTTGCCGTCATCGGACTTGACGAAATGCTCGCCCGCTTCCGCCGCAGCAGGATCGACGCCCGAGATGGCGAAGAGTCCGCGCCAAGTGCAGTAGTCGTAGACCTGGCTCCTGTGAGTGGCAATTGCGCGGGCCTTGGCAAAACCGCCCGCATTCTCTGCAGGGAGCTCATAGAAAGTGCCGCCGATGTTGAGAAGGTCACGCTCGGTGCAGCACTCGCGGCAGAGACGGCCCTGGCGGCCGCGAGCCGCCATCTCTTCCGTCGCATACGGGAAGCGCCAGCGGTTGCCGTCGTCGTCCGTGATGATGGCGGACGCCTTGTCATAGCTGTCGCCGAGATCCTGCCCTGCATCAATCGCAAACTCCTTCTTGACCTGCGCGAGCTTCTTCTCGTTGTCGGACTTCTTGAGCTCCAGCTTGCCGCCCTCGCCGGGAAGCATCACGTAAAGCTGGTCGTCCTGCACCATCTCAAGCGGAAGATTCTCGTCGCCCTCGCCGCTCCGGACAATGCACTTCGACGGCGCAGGCGTCTTGGAAAGGTCGCTCACGAAGCCGGCGAACATCCCGCTCGGCACGTCGCCGCGCAGAATAGCAGGACGCTTGTCGTCGTTCCAGTAGCTGAAGGCCGCCGTAACGTTCTTGAGGTCGGTCTTTGCCCTCAGGCGAAGCCATGCACAGCGGTTCGTCGGGGAGAGATCCACTCCAAGGCCCTTGCCGCCGTTGATTGCGGCGTAGCTGGCCACAATATCGTCGACCGCCACCCACTCGCCGTTGCCCTTCCTGTCGACTTCGAGGGCAAGAGAGCCATCACCGTCCATCTTGAGGAACAGCATCTTGTGGTCGTAGCCATCGCACATGTAGGGATCGGAGGCAGTGCCCGCCTTGACGTCTTCGCCCTGCCACACTGCGCCGCGGCCGATAACAGGGCCAAACGAATCGAGATCCTTAGAGTCGAGGAACCAAAGCGAGCTGTTGGACTGCCCGGGAGCACCGATGCCGCCCTTCGCCTTGCGCTTGTTGAGGAACTCGTTCTTCGCCGTGTCGTCGCAGCCAAGCACAACTTTGTCGCCCCAGCGGCAGAAGTCACCGACGATCTTGAGATAGTTGGAGCGCGGACGGATGCCGGCCGAGTTCTTGGCGCTCATCGTCGCCGGGAAGTGCCAGAACGTGCCGTGCATCGTCATGAGAAAGTCGTCCCCCTCGCCGATTTCGCGGATGCGCGGCCATTCGGTGTTCCAGCCGTGCGCGCCGTCGTAGCTGTGCGAGCCCTTGGGGAGACGGTACTTGTGCCACTCGCCGCCGTCGAGGACCATGAGGATCACGCTCTTGTAGTCCCAGCCGATCGCCCACAAGGGGTCCTTCTCAGGATTCGCCGCGCCATAGATGCCGCCCTTCGAGGTGATGTCGGTGAACTGATTCCTGAGGACGATCTTCCAGTTCTCCTTACCGGGCTTGCCGTTCCACTCTGCGAGAACGCCGCTCGTCGTCGTCGGATCCTTCATCGCCTCCTTGCTGAACTCGCCATTGTTGGCGTAGACGAGACGCCCCTGTCCGGAATAGCCACCCTTGCCGTGGTATCCGGGGAGAAGATTGCCGTCGTGCCTGCCATAGCCCTGGATGTTGCCGTCACGGAAAAGCTCGATGACCTTAAGCGTATCGACATCGATCTCGTAGACACCTTCCTCCATCGTCATCGTGTAGATCTTGTGCGCGGGATCCGTGAGGTGGCGCGCGCTCGCGGTGAGACGTCCGTAGAGGTTCGTCGAGCCGTCGTCGTTGATCGGCTTCATCACGCGGACATTGCCCTTCTCGTCGATTGCGTACGGCCCGATGAAGAGCTGGTTCGACTCCTTGTGGATGAGTCGGTTCGCCGGCGTGCCGCCAATCGACTCGGCGCGGATGACGCGCGTCATGTCGGGCTTTATCTCGTAAAGCTTGTCGCTCGAGCAATTCGGCATGTGAGGCGCGTACGATATCGCCCACAGGCTTCCCGCCCACGGCACAACCGCGCCGGTACCGCATTCGCCTTCGTGGTTGAAAGTATGCAATTCAGGATTGACGCCAGATATGAACGTCACTGCAAGGAGAATTGTTAAGTTCATCGTCTCTATATTATATCAATTTTTGACGGATTTGAGGACAGCATAGCCGCGGCGGCGGATAATTTCCACTTCAGGGAAATAGCGGCGCTGGACGGGCTCAAGACCGTCGGCGTTCTTGCAGACCGTGTAGCAAACGCCGCCCGACTTGAGAGCGCGCTGCGCAGTCTCGAGGAAGATGTCTGCAATTTTATAATCGCTATAGTATGGCGGATTTCCTACAAAAACATCGAAAGAACCGTCCATCTGCGCAGGAGTGCCATTGTCGGAAAGTATTACCTCAGCAGGGATTCCGAGCTTCTCCGCATTGAGATTTGCCGCCTCGACAGCCCGCGTATGGGAATCAACCATGACAAGCCGAACGGTGCTTTCGTGCGGCGCAGCCGCACTACTAGTGCCTGGTGCTTGGTGCGAGTCGGAGAGGGAGCTTGCGACAAGGAAGCCAACGAGACCGCAGCCACAGCCCATGTCAAGGATGTTCATGGTAGGGGCCGCTCTCCGAGCGGACCGCGGGCGTCTCGGAGAGACGCCCCTACCATCCAACGGCGAATTAGCGGAAAGAGCGGACCGCGGGCTACCATCCAACGGCGAATTAGCGGAAAGTTCACGGGCGACCACTTCCGCGAGCGCAAGCCCTCCATCATCTACGCGGCGATGGCAGAAGCAGCCGGGAAAACTCGTAAGCATAAGCTTCTGCCCTCCAGGGACACTCGCGGGCCATGTCGCGGAAAAGTCGCGCACACGGTCCGGGTCATCCTTGATCTTTGCGAGGAGATCGTTCCTGTCGCGCTCGCGACCGACGAATTCAAGCTCAAAGCGCTTGGGGTGAAGAAGATGAATCTCCTGAAGTAGATCGAGCGAAAGTTCGCCCGACATCAGCTTCGGACCAGTCTTGAACTTTATTAGATCCCAGTCCTCCTTCGGCAAATGCGGCGAGCAGATCGCCTTAACACCGCAAGACGAGTTCTCAATTGCATGGCAGTGGTAGATGTCGAGCGTGTGGCAGGTGATGTCGCCGTCAAGCCATGAAGCAGGGCGTCTCTCGCCGCGCCTGTCCACTTCGAAGAGATCCTGGGCCTTGTATCCGACAAGCAGTGTTTTCATGCGATCACCCCTTTCCAAGACATATCAATACGACGCCGACCACTATTGCCGCGAGAGCAAGCCCCTTGCGAACGAGGTTAGTCTCGTGGAAGAACCGCGCGCCGAGGACAAATGTTATCACGACGGAGAAGCGACGAAGAAGCGACGCCGCTGAAACCGGCGCGTCGGGGCAAGCGAGCCCCTGGAAGTAGAGCCAGTCAGCCGCGGCAAGAAGTATGCCGACAAGCGGTATCGTGCGACGCCATTCAAACGCAATCTTCTCGGCGTGGAAAAGACGCGCCGCCGCGAGCGCGACGGAATAGAAGACGACGAGCCCCACCTGAAACGCGAGCTGGACCGACTCGACAGGAAGCGCACGCACTTGGAAGAGGTATTTATCCCATATCGACGAAAGCGCCGAGCAAGCGGCGCCCGCGAACGCGTACCACACGGCGCGGTTCCTGAAGAAGTCTATCCCCTCATGCCGCCCCGCCCAAGAGAAGACGAAATAGCCGGCAAACACCGTCGCCATGCCGATCAACTGCACAAGTGAAGGACGTTCGCCGTACAGGACGAACGCAATGACGAAGACGAGCGCAGGCGCGGAAGCGCGTATGGGAGTCGCGATTGAAATCGGAAGCGACCTGAGCGCGCGGAAAGTGAACACCCACGATGTACCGACGATGATGCACTTTATCGCAGACAAGGCAAGTAGCTCACGCGTCATCACCGTCGCATCGCCAAGACGCCCGCAAATAGCGACGCCGGCGACATACGCGACGCACCCGAAGCAAGTGGAAATAAGCAGGGTCGGCAATACTGCGTTGTCGCGAACGCTCGCCTTTTTAGCGAGGTCGTAGAGCGCGAGGAACACTGCACTCGCCAGTATCAGGGAAGTCCAGCTCACCGCTCGCTCCCGCCAGCAGCTTTCCTGCGAAGCGTGATTTCTGTTATCTCGGTCGGATTGAAGAGCCGCAGGGGAAAGCCCGCCCACTGGCCGGTTCCCGGAGAGACATGGAGATAACGCCCTTTTGCAAACTCGTAGAGCCCGCGGACATGACCCTCATTGCCAAATGCGACAAGCCATTTAAGGACAGGCATCGCGCCACCGTGCGTATGTCCGGAAAGCTGCAGCTTTACGTCCGCATCTTCGGAACAAATTTCCTTCGTGTGAGGGCGATGGTAAAGAAGTATACGAAACGCACCCTTTGGCGCATCAGCGAAGGCATCCCGCGCAAATGATTGGATTCCAGAAAACTGAAAGAAAGCCGGGTCATAAAGCCCACCAAGCGCAATTGCATCGTCGCCCCTTCTTATGACGCTCTTCGCGTAATGACGATGTTCTGCGAGAATCCAAATGTTCAGCCCGAAAAGAGCGTCGTCCCACGCGTTCCACTCCCAATACCACTCGTGGTTGCCGACACATCCCCAGACGCCGTCTCGCGCGCGAAGATGGGCAAGCGGTTCCATGTCGCCTATCCGCTCGCACACAAGTCCATCGACGAAGTCTCCTGTAATCGCGACCAAGTCTGCGTCGAGTGCGTTGACGCGCTCGACGATGCGCTCGAAGCGCGGGCGGCGCGCAGAGGTGGAACAATGAAGATCGCTGAGGTGGACGATGCGATAGCCGTCAAACGACTGCGGAAGATCATCGTACTCTATTTCGATGCGATTCACGTCGGGAGTCCTCACGCCCTCGTATATTCCCCATGCGGAAAAAACGGCGGCGACGACGGCGAACGCGGCAAATACGCCGCGCGTCGTCCGCACGGAAACGCGTATCTTCGCAAGGTCGAGCAAATAGCACAGGACGTCAAACGGAAACGCCAGCACCAGAAGCAACATCACCGTCGCATATATCCACCCATAGCCCAAGATTACGGCCGGCGCGAGATTCGGCGTGAACTCGTCGCCGCCAACAGTCGCAAAGAAAGCGAACTTGCCAAGCGCGAGGGCAAACAGTGCGGCCGCGGCAAATTTGCCGCGGCGGGAGAGCCCAAGAGGCCGTACGACGGTTATGAACGCGATGATCCACGCCCCGATGGGAACGACCTGGAATATGAGTCTCCACATACGTCACACGCAAAGCGTCTCGGCGGCTTTGCGGAGACGCGCGAGGGTCGTGTCGCGGCCGAGAAGCTGAAGCATCTCGAAAAGCCCGATACCCTCGCCACGGCCGGAAACCGCGACGCGAACTGGGTGCACCCACGGACCCATGCCGTTGCCCTGCGAAAGCTCCTTGACGACAGCCTCAAGCGTTGGTGCCGCCCAGTCCTCGACCTTCGAGAACCGCTCCACGAGATCGAGCAGAAGCTCCTTCACGCCCGGCTTCTTCAAGCGCTTTTCAACCGCCTTTTCGTCAAACGGAAAATCATCGGAGACAAAGCACCTAATTGCATCCGGAATGTCCTTCAGGAACTTCGTCCTCACCTGCACCTGCGAAGCGAGATAGTCCCACCAGGCGATTTGGTCGGTGGCGGAGCGAAGATCCGGTCGAAGGGATACGGCGTATTCGCCGAGGTTCCGCGAGGAGGAGCCGTTGTCGGTGGCGGAGCGAAGGTCCGAGCGAGCGGATACGGCGTATTCGCCGAGGTTCCGCGAGGAGGAGCCTTCGGCCGTCACCGACCCAACCAATAAATCTCTAAACTCATTCGCCGGAATCTTCTTTATGTACTCTCCATTCATCCACGCGAGCTTCTTCGGGTCGAACATCGCCGCAGTGACATGAACTTTCTCGAGCTCGAAAAGCTTCACCATCTCCTCGCGCGTCAACACCTCGCGGTCGTCGCCAGGGTTCCATCCGAGAAGAAGAAGGTAGTTGAAAAGCGCCTCGGGAAGATAACCCTGCTCGCGGTACTCGCCGACAAACGCCGCGCCGTCGCGCTTGGAATACGGCTTACCCTGCTGGTTGACGATCATCGAGAGATGACCGTACTTCGGAACCTCCGCGCCGAGCGCGCGGAAGATGCAGATGTGCTTGAACGTGTTCTCGACATGGTCGTCGCCGCGGATGATATGCGTGACGCGCTGGTCGATATCGTCGACGACATTCGCGATATGGAAGATGGGCGAACCGTCAGAGCGGACAATTGCAAAGTCCTGAATGTCCTCGGCCTTCTTCGCCATGTGGCCCTTCACGATGTCGTCGAACTCGATGACGCCCTCCTTGGGCATTTTGAACATCGTGACGACGCCGGTCTTGCCGTCGCGCGACGTCTTCTCTACCTTGTAGGCGTGTCCGCTCGCGAGAAGCTGGTCGACGACTTCGAGGTGGCGCTTAACATTCTTCGTCTGGTAAAACACTTCCTCGTCCCAGTCGAGACCGAGCCACTTCATGCAGTCGAAGAGGACTGCGATCGCCTCGGGCGTGGAGCGCTCGAGGTCGGTGTCCTCGACGCGAAGGAGGAACTTGCCGCCGGTGTGGCGGGCGAAAAGCCAGTTGTAGATTGCGGCACGGATGTTGCCGATATGCACCTTGCCGGTCGGCGACGGCGCGAAACGAACTCTGATTTCGGACATAGTTTGAGTATTATACCATTTTTGCGGTTAGCTGGCGGTGGTTGGCGGTGGCCGAAGGCTCCTCCTCGCGGAACCTCGGCGAATACGCCGAAGCCGCTCGCTCTCGCTCGGGCCTTCGCTCCGTCGCCAACCAATTCTTGCGATGACTCCCTACTAAGGAGCAGCGCAACATCAACGAACTATTATCACGAACGGAGTCTTGAATACCTTTCCTGTTTCCGGGCCGACCGCGCTAAAGGCGACAAAACCGCCAGCTGCAGTCTTGGGAAGGTATGTCTTCTCCTCAACAAAATCCCAAAGCCCCACGAGACCGTTTTTGAGACGGACCGGCTGGAACTTGCGAACCCAAGCACTGTCCTGCTTGATCTTCAGCCAGTAGAGCCGAGACTTCGCAAAGGAATCCACCGTGCCGTTGTTGTTCCTGGCGAAGATGTAGAGGTCCTTCTCCGTGTCAACGTTGCCTTCAAGATTCCGTTGCGAAATGACCGTCCGCGAGCCCGCATCATCGTCGAAAGTCGTCACCTTCTGCCACCCGGACGCGAACTCGACACGGGCATGGCTCTTGGTGCCAGTGGGCAAGCCATAGGCATTCGGATTCGTATTCGGATTCCAATCGGACACTACCGCCGTCGGATCGCTCTTGTCCGGCGTCCAAAATGAATTTGCATAACCAAGGCCTAAAGCGAATTCGGTTCGATGATACCACATATAGAACCTTGAGTTGGAGGCGCTGCCTATCGCGCCAAGGAAACATTCTTCGCGATTTTGATTGCAGAGAGTCGTCTCGATGAATTCAGCCATCGTTCCGTCCTTGCCAATGACGCCGGTATCGATGTATTGGGTGCCGTCGGTTTCGACATATTCTAGATAGGCATCGACAGGCGAGAGCGCCGATTCGTCCGTTACCGCCCCCGTATTTCCTTCGGCGGGGATGGCGGGGATCGGGTAGAAGAGTCGTTGCGAGACAGTGTCATAAAGCGCGGCCTGCCCGTCCTTTATGCATGGCTTAAAGTTGCGCACGGGCGTTTCGCCGCCTTGGTAGATCGTAAGCCCGTAGCAACGTGCGGCGGAACGATAGATTGGTTTCTTGTTCTTCGCGTCGTTGCAGGCGAAAAGATAGAGGTTGCTGCAACCAGAGGCCTCGCCAGACCAGGTCCATGTGTGGGAATTGGTCGTCGCGCCACCATCACGGGCAAGCGTAAACGGCTGAGAACCTGCCGCAAACGAAATATCAAAGAAGTATTTCACATCGGCCGAAGCCGCGCCTATCGATCCCCAGGTATCGCTGTTGTTGCCATATCCCACCCAGAACTTCTGTGCATTCTGGTCAATCATGTAGAAGCGATTGGCGTCAGTACTGCTGTTATAGCAACCGCAGGCGAGATAGGAATGGTGGTTCTCGTCGAGATACGCCTTCTCTTCGTTCGCCGTACGCATCTGCGTCCAGCTGAACACGCCTGTCGCGCGGGTCGGAGAGTTTGCGGCGACTTGCGTATCGAGATGAGTGAAGCCGTCGGCCTCGATGTAGTCAACGAACACAAGTTCGTCGGCATTCGCCGCAACGGAGTTGTCGTATCCGAGCGGATCGCCCTCTCGATAGAAGATCGTCTTCGACACATCGTCGTAAAGCGCCGCCTCGCCATACTTGAGGCACGGCTTGAAATCGCGAACCATCACGCCGTCCTGGAAAATCTGCAGCCAGTAGACACGCGCCTTGCCCCAAAACTGCTTGGCGAGCGTGCCGCCACTCTGGTTGCAACAAAAGAGATACATGCTGCGACCGGTATCAATGTTGGTGTCGCTGGTTGCTTCATAACTTCCCAAGACATCCCCGCCGGCACCCCCATCACGTACCGTAATTGTCTGCGCACCGACAGCAAATGATGCATCAATATAGCACCTATCGCCGGGTGTAAATGTGCCGAACGTTCCATACGAGCCATAACCCCAGAGCCACTTGTCGCCAGTATTGCGGTGAACAAGATAGAACCGCTTGTTGGTTCCGTCTCTGGAATCGAGCAACGCCTGGTCGGAGCTCGTCCCGATCCAAGCCATCTCCATCTTGGCTGCAGTGCCAGAGCGTCCGATGACTCCGGTGTCGATGTAGGAGTTGCCGAAGGACTCAACATAGTCGATAAAGGCATCTGGAACGTCGCCGTTCGGGTCGCAAGTCAGATCTATACCGGAGCCAGAGTAGAAGATTGTCTCCGAAACCGTGTCGTAAAGTCCCGCACGATTATTCTTCACGCACGGCTTGAATTCGCGAACTAGCGCACCGTCCTGCCAGATCTTAAGCCCGTAGCAACGCGTCTTGGAGTTGCCATACGCCGAGCCATTGTGGTTCATGGAGAAGACATAGAGGTTTAGATCGGTATTCAATCCGCCGCTCAGCGCTTTGGTGTAGACCTTGGTGCCATCAATTGTTACGATGTTCGTCGAATTGTTGCTGCTGTCAAGCGCCGTATACTCGGATAGATACGTGTAGACGCGCTTTTTCTCGAAAAGCAGTTCTTGAGAGTTGTATGTAATCCTCTCTCCGGTCCCGTAGCCGGCGAAGATGTTGCCGCTAGTTGTGCTGCAGTGGCACATGAAAAAGCGTTTATTTCCGTTCCAGTCGCCGCAGTCAAGGAACGCACTGTCTGAGAACGCCATCCACTCGACTTTGCACTCGGCCTTGGTGCCGTGACGGCCGACAATGCCCGTGTCGACGTACTGCGAGCCAGTCGCCTCGACATAGCGCACGAATTTATCCGGCGTGTTTTCGGCTGTCGGTGTAGCGAAAAGCGTTGCGCCAACGAGCGATGTACTGACGATTGCAAGCAGTGTCCTTGTTTTCATTGTTATTCATTTCCTCCGTTGTTGACGTTCAAAGTTTGAGGCATCCCGTGCGACCGCCGCTCGTACATGCCCGCGGCCGTCTTTCGCACGGCGGCGACCAGTTCCTTATGCGGAGCATCGGTTATGTCGACAAATCCGATTGCGTAGTTCTCACCGTCGGGGCGTCCCGTCAGCGGCTGATCCTGCCATTGGAACCAGTGCGCGCCGACATAGCGCGGATGGTCAAGGCATGCGTCCACGTAATTCCTGTAGCATTCCGCCCGCTCCTCCTGGTCGTTTGCGGCGACAAGCCCCGTATGGAACATGCCACGGTCGGTTGCGCCGATATGGAACTCTCCAATGATCATGGGCCTGTCAACCGCCCCATCAGGCAAATCACGCCTCGGGACTGTGTCGTAGATGTTTACGCTCACGACATCGCAGTATTTCGCGCACAAGCGCAGAACAGCCTCTGAACCCCATGCGATTCGGCACCCAAGGTAGAGGTGATTTGGAAGTTCGCCGTCTAGCACTTTCCTCACGACGCCAAAATACCGCTCCGCCACCGCTTCCATGCGGGGCTCTTCGTTCCACGAAAGCTCGTTGTCCACGAAAACCCCGACGCACCATGAATCATCTCGCATTGTCTTGGCGGCTTTCGCCGCCCTCTCGCGCAATGTAGTTTCGAATTCCGGATTGAACGGATCTGGCAACGGACCCCACCAGCCTTTCGACCCTTCGAGACGCGGCGTCCCCGACGTACTGAGGCTGATTGCATATGGCGTCCGGCGCAACGACCATATCTCGCTATCGCTCCAGTTCGCGATAGTGTTGAGCCCCCATGCGCGAAGCCTGCGATGGGCGCGCTCGGCGCAGATGCGCTTCCAATCAGCACCATACTTTCGCAAAGCGTTTGCCCGCGCAAAATCGAACGTCTCGAAAGGCACGTTCGCCGCTTCTTTGTAGAATCCAGACGCAGCCGCAGTCCACCATTTCCCGCAGAACTTGCCGAAGACGGGATCGCTCTTCGTGGGAAGCCATGAAAAATACTTCTCTCTCCCGCTCGTCCCGGTTGGAGAATCAAACCGGACTGCATTGACGCCAAGCGAGAAGAAGAGCCGCCCGTCTGGATCTACCAGCCACCATTTGCCATCCACCTTTTCGGTGCGGAAAAAGCCCGTCGACTTCAGCTGCGGGCCACCTGCCCATCCACCATATTTGTCGGACTCCGGAATCGGGCTCACGGAGTTATCGTTCAGCCAGGCGTCTTCGGCTGCGCGGGCGGCGGCAAGTTCCGCGTCGTTATGCATTTTTCCCGGCCAATCGTCATGCATGAACTGTCCGTACATGTCGACAAACGGAAGGAAGGTCTTGGCCGAAAGGACCTTCTGCTCCACACCAGAACAGGACGCCGTTATGCGCCGCACGCTAAACCCTCCTGGCGCGCCGTCTTGGCAGAGAAAGATGTGGAAGGAGCGCGTCCGACTCAGGTCGAACGTGGTGCCGCCCTTTGCAGCTGGATAGCCGCGCATGCCGTGCAACTCCAGTGGTCCGTCAAGAACCCAGGGAATGTTTCGGAGACTGACGATCAAATTCCCAACGGCATGTGGAGCGAGCTTGACGCTGCCGCCTGGAGTCTGACCTTGCTGGATGTGCCCCTTTACGCTTAAATGCACCACTGTCGTCTTGTCAGTGGTATTGCTGACGGCAATCGCCACACGCCCATACATCGAGAGGTCACATTCACCAGCAAGGAAGTCCATGCGAACGCCAGGCCAGCTGTACGCCACGCCCGTTTCCACGCCTATTGCACCATCAGGCAACGTCGCAATACGCGAATCCGGCTGCGCCCGCAGTTCAGTCGCGTCCGAAGGCCACAGCACTACGTCCGCCTCCGCAACCAACGGCATAAGCGAACATAGCACCGCCCATGACAGCATGCTCTTGAACCTAATTGTGTTCAATGCCATTTATGTCAATCCTCACTTCCCCTTTCACAGTGAATTATAGCACTTGCAACTTCTGTCGGCAAGATATGGACACTGCATTTTAAATAAAAGATACACGGCATTTTCATTAATACTTTGCTATAATATCGCCATGCGGCTCTCTAAGACAAACGTAGTGGTTGCCATACCAACGAACGGAAACGACGGGCGCGAACAGATGTCCGGCGTATTCGACTATGCAAGCAGGCACACAAACTGGAGCATCCAGATCGTCAACACTCGCACTGACATCGCCAACGGCGTGCTCGAAGCCGCCCTCAAGAACGCCAACGGAGTCTTGCTTTCAATCGCCTACGGCATCACCGAGATGTCAGAGCAAATGCTTTGCGAAAACCCCAAGCTGAAGTTTGTCGTCACAAACGACCACCTCGTGCCGCTTTACGAGAAAAGCGAAAACTGCCGAACGCTTCTACTCGACAACGAATCAATAGGGCGAGACGCGGCGCGCTATCTCGCCTCGCTCGGACGATTCGCATCATACGGCTTCGTTCATGGTGCGATGCGCTATCCCTGGTCAATCGAGCGGGAGGCAGGGTTTCGCTCCGCGTTGCCAAGCAAAGCGCCGCTCTTTGTTTTTACTGGCGATGAGCTCGGAGAGGTTCCAGATGACGCCGTCAATCCAGTAATCTCGCCAGGCGAAATGGGCAGATGGCTCGAGAAACTTCCAAAGCCCGCCGCCGTGTTCGGGGCAAACGACCTCTTCGCAAGAATGGTGCTTACTGGTTGTGAACAACTCGGAATAAATGTTCCACAAGAAGTCACGGTCGTTGGTTGCGATAATGATCCTCTCGTATGGGGGAGCGCACGCCCGCCGCTTTCAAGTTTCCAGCTGCCGTTTCGCGAACTCGGCTACAAGGCAGCGCAGACGCTCGACCGTCTTCTGCAGGGCAGAACGACGCCTTGCCTCACGATTCGCGTCGCGGGAACGCACCTTTTCGAAAGAGCCTCTTCGACACGTATTCCGCCGGCCACGGCCCTCGTCGAAAAGGCACGGGCCTATATTGCCGAACACGCCTGCGAAGGCATCCGCGTTGGAGACGTTGCCTCTCATCTTGGAGTGTCACGGAGTCTTCTCGACATCAGGTTCCGACAGGTCTGCGGTAAGTCGGTTCTCGAAGACATACTAGACGTACGCCTTGCCGAAGTGCGGCGCCAACTCGCCAAGACGAACCATACGATTCTGCAAATCGGGAAGAACTGCGGCTTCAACGATCCCGACAACCTAAAGCGGTTGTTCAAAAAGCGCTTCGGAATGTCGATGCGTGACTACAGAAATAGCCAGGGATAAACCCAGACCTGGCCGTTCTCTCAATCGCGGACGGCAGGATTGAGGTAGATTGGCAAGGGCTCGGCAACGAGCGCGGACGGGTTCGCCTCGGCAAATGCCTTGAGACCATCGGACGTCGGCTTGACGCCGCCGATGTACCGCTCCTCAAATGTCTCGGAAAGGATCGTCCCTATGCGCTCGGCATCGCTCGTCGCGACTTTCGCGGCAAGCGGGATGCGAAGCGAAAGAGCATCTTTCTCAACTTGAAACACGGGGCACACGAGCTTCAAGCCCTCAAAGAGCGCAATCCAGAATTTGCCGCGCCGCGCGTCGCCTACGACGGCGAGTGGGAAGTCGGTGCCATCAGCGTAAACCTGCGCGGCAACGGCACAAGGCGATGGAAGCCCAAGCACTTCACACTTCGAACCGAGCGCGTAGCCCTGTGCAAACGCAAGCGCGGAACGGATTCCTGCAAAACTTCCGGGGCCTGTCCCCACTACAATGCGCTCGACACCAGCGAGATCAAGCCCTTCGGCCCAATCGCCATTCCGCCCTTCTCCCGTCGACCTCTCTATATAAAGAACCTTCATTCGACAGACTCTTCCAAAACTTCTCTGCGTACTCTGCGACCCTGCGTCTCTGCGTTAAGAATCTCTGCGTTAAAATTATTCGTTGACGGTAAAATTAACTTCCTGCCCATACGGGAAGTCGCTCGGGACGTAGTTGCCGACGCG
>OCTX012223196.1_pt1 | contig 24453 bp, 19 predicted proteins | sample 1539691 | NCBI WGS metagenome assembly OCTX01 (sample SAMN02144231, study PRJEB22623) | gut metagenome | biome: sheep rumen | host: Ovis aries | place: New Zealand
TCTTACCAGGGATGGGACTCGAACCCACACGACCGTGAAGTCACCAGATTTTGAGTCTAGCATGTCTACCAATTCCATCACCCTGGCATACTTGTAAGCTTCTTATAATTTTTTGCTCAACAATTTCAACTTGTTTTAAACCTCTTCAATATTTACTTCCACAGTTTCCCCTCTTTGCATCAACCACATCAATTGCTTATTCCTAGTCAAAAATTTTAAAGGCTGATTTATCCAAACATTAACTCAATAATTTCAATTAGACTTTCCCACCAATTTTGTAAAGCATTCTTCAACAACGGAAAAATCATGGAATCTAATCTTGTGAAAATTAAAAAATGATTTTATCGTCCTCTGCATACGAAAATAATGATAATTCATAGGCAAAATTGTATCCACATACGCATCCTTGAAATAACGCAAATCATTTTTCATCGTACGAATCAAATACGGATTATGTACTCATAAATCGTTTATATTTTCAGTCCACGAACTAGCTGATTTTACTCGATAATGAAAAGGATAACTAAATTTTTTTATCGATTTCTGTTGATCTGTTGGTTCATAGTTCTTTTCTTCTTTTTCGAAGAATTTTTGGATACTTGAAGAAGATCAAAAATCTGACAAAACTCAGATTTTACTCACTAATGAATATTTAAATGCATAATCATGTAAATATTTCTCAAATAATGGCATAATTTTAAATCAAATTTTCTTATCTGAATATTTAAAAGCTAATTCATAAACTGGATCAAGAATAATTACTTCAGCTCATTTTTTAATCAAAAACTCTCCTGCTTTTTCTATACGTTCCATCACAAAATCAAGAGATTTTTCTCAATAAGGAAACCCTATTTGATCACAATAAATCAAATATTCATTATCGTAACGTGTCAAAAATTGAAATAATGAAAGAGTATCTACTCCTGAACTAACTATCCCTATTTTCATTCTATTTCCTTTTTTAAATAAAGATAAGAAGAAAGTACTTCTACAATATTATCCAATTTTTTTGCTCCCAAAATATGTTTCACATTTCACATTTGTTGCTCCAATTGAGCAAGTTTCAAAGAATAATTTGATGTTCTCAATTCTGGTTTTTGATTTATTAATATATAATATTGCACTTCCAAATCTGAATAATAATTTTTCATTGGTTTCTGCATCATATTATAATACTTATCAAACAACAATCATTCAAATTTATCCATCGCCATCTTTATCTGACTTCTATAATTCACCAATTGAATAAATTCCGACTTTTTTTCTTCTAAAATCTCTTTCCGATAATACACATCATCTCACTGATTTATATATGAACGAATCGCCGAAATTTCACTATATTTTTTCATAGCAAATTGATACAATGTATTCAAATAAGTCTGACATTTTACAGTTCATCACTCATTTTTAAGAAAAACTATTACATTTTCATTTTCTAAATTACAATATACTACATTCTCCAAATATCAAAAAGTCTGACTAGACAATAAAGTCATAACTACCAACAACACAAATATCCAAAGTTTACGCATTCATTTCACCTCAAATAAAAATATCCAACAACCTGATTTATAATAAATTATTTATAAAAATCAAATAATGGACTAATTTTGAAGTAATACTTTTTTTATTGTAAAAAAATAACTTTCAGGCTGAACATTTCCACTTTTGATATCATAATCTGCATTTACGATACTTTTGAATAAAGTCTGAATCAGATTTCTTTTTTCTTTTAGAAGTGATAATTTTTTGGTTATATTAATTATTGACCATGGATTTTGTTTCAATTCACTGGCTATTTGTTTCGAGTCTGTAATTCAATGGTCAGCATAATCTAACACGAACAAATAATTTCTAAGTCACCAAGCAAATGAACCATTTACTGCATTTCGGTCTAGTCAATCATCCTGTAGTCATTGAACAAATTTAATGGCTAATTTTGTATCAGTTAAAGCCAAATCTAAAAGCTGAAAAATATCCTCTTCTATCATTCCAAAGCATACATCTTCAACAACTTTTGTAGTAATTTCTCCATTATAATATTTTTTTCGATATCTCAATTTATCTATTTCTGATCCCAAACGAAATTGGTCGTTTCAAACTTTATGGATTAAAGCTTGAATAACTTTTGAATCCAGATTTAAATCTTTTGAACTTTCTTTCACAAAATCAGGCAATTCACGTTCAGATAATGGTGCAAAAATTTTTATAAGTTTCTGAGATGGATTTTCTTTAACTAATTTATCAAATCGCTTATAAAAGCGACCACGTTTATCAGGTTTGTAAGAGACACAGATTAAGAGAACTTCACTAGGAAGCGGATGATTCATAATATCCTCAGCTAATTTTTCTATTTCATCAGCTTTGATTGCATTAGATTTTTCTGTATCTAGTGGAATCCCGTAAAGAATAATTAATTTATTCGTAACAAAAAATCCTCAACTAAAAATTGTTTGCTTTATCTGACCATAATCTCGGTTTTCACGATTAAACGAAAAAATACTATCTACTCCATTTTTTTGGGCAAACATATCTCTCCATCTTTTAAGTTCTTTATTTAATGTATAAACATTCTCTCACGTAAAAAGATAGATTTTCTTTGGAGTATTTTCTGTCATTCAAACAAAAACTGAAAATAAAAATTTGACTTATTTGTTTTATTTTTTTATCAAAAATTTTCAATATTACTCCCATTCTATGATTCCACTCATCATTTCATATCACTTTTCTGTGATCAACAACATGTACTCCCACTGACATCATAAATCTCCATGTTTAGTATACATTCCCTCATCTCCATATTCCATAAAGAAATCTTCACTCATCACAGCCGTTATTGGCTCAAAACAAAGAACCATTCATGGTTTAAAGAATTGTTTTTTCATATCCGGATGACCATAATTAAAAACATATGGCCTTTCATGAACTGCACTTCCACATCCATGCCCGGTCAAATCTTTTAAGACTTTGAATCCCGCATTACGAACAATAGTTGATACTGTATTCCCATAATCATACATAGATTTTCATGGCTGGATAGTTGCTATTCAATTATCTAGTGCATTTTTTGTCACTGTTATCAATTCATGAGCTAATGGATTAGCAAATTCTCCTCAAATCACTACCGAAATTGCAGAGTCAGAATATCATTTTTCATAAATCAATCATGCATCAATTTTAAGTAAATCTCCATTTTTTAAAATATACTCATTTGGAATTCAATGCACTACACAATCATTTACAGACAAACATAAATTTGTAGGATATCCATCATATCCCTTAAAAGCTCCATTCAAATTATGTTGTTTAATAAAATGTTCAGCTACAAATTCAAGCTCTATTAAAGCAACTCATGCTTTAGCTTTTTCTCTAAGAATTAACAACATTTCATTTAAATATTTTCAGCTTTCTTTTATATTTTCTATCTGTTTTGAAGTTTTGATTGCTCATTCAACTATTTTCATATTACTCAATAATTGATAAAAATTCTGATTAAAAATTACGCTTTTATATTACAAATTCAATATAGAATTTATTAAAACATTTCTAATTTGATAATTTATTATAATAACTTTAAAAGTAAAACACTAGTCAATAAATCTGATAAATACAAAAGGCATTGACATTAACGACGATATATGTATATACAATTAACTTTTAATGTATAATATGCTATGCGAAAATATCCAGAAAATACAAACAACATAGAATATACAGAAGAAAAGTGTATAGAAATAACAAGACAACATAGAAGATTTGTTGTGGATATCATGGATATTTTTTATTATAAATTAAAAGTTTTATGAAAAAATCACGATAAAGATAAAGAAACTCCAAAAAATTTAAAAAAATATACATATTTATTGAATCATCCGAATGAAAAAGAGATAAATCGTGAACGAAAAAGAATACACAACCATAACAATACTCATCATGTAGAATGATTTTTGGAATGCAATGAACCTAAATTACAACATTTAATCGAAATGGTTTGCGATAATGTAGCAACAGCCATAGCAAGAGATGCAAAATATGAAGACATTTTTGAAGAAAATAAGGAACGATATATTAAAAAATGATTACCAGAAAAATTAGCCATAATTTGTACGAATACATTCATTGATTTATGGAATACTGTACATGATAATAAATAAAAATACTTCTCTCTTCCTTCAAGATAATTTCTATAATCATAAAATTTCAATCAAAAACTTATCAAATCTCTTCAATTGCAAACCTACAGTTATCAAATCCTACTCAAAATCACATAAAGTAAATATTAAAAAAGTCAGATTTTAAAAACGTAAGATGATTGAAACTCAAAATTATAAAAATTTTTGCATATTTTTTATTTTAGGAATATAATTACATCGTCAAACAAAAATAAACTTTTTATTTCTAATTTAATAATATCATGGAATCATCAAATTCAATCCTATCAAACGAAAAGTTATCCAATTTGATAGATAAAATTAATGAAACATGTAATGCTCTTATCTCCGCTCTTGAAGTAAATGCAGAGTCTGTTGGAGGATATAGTGGATGAGTTGCTCATCAAATCAACACAGAATATATCGATATTCTAATCAAGAATATTCTTAAAATTAAATATCACCTACTCCGCCTTGAAAAAGAATTAAATAATTGATTCGCCTCTTCTCAAAATGAATTAAAATACATCATCTGAGGACTATTAGATACAATTGATACAATTGATACAGTTTGTGCAAATGATGGATATCTTAGAAATCAATTTTCATTTGCTACTAATGAATTAAAAGATTTAATCACAAAAATGTTAGATGAAATTACTATTCCAACAGCAGCTTAAAAAAGCCTTCGTACAAAAGGAAATTAAATAAAAAGTCACAAAAAAATCCAGCCTGTATTTCTTGTCTGGATTTTTCTTTTTACAATTTATATTAACCAATAATATCTTTTCACATATATTTCTGTAAACATGCAGGAATTTTTATTTTACCATCCGCCGTTTGATTACATTCAATAAGTGAAATCAGTATTCTTGGAGATGCTACAACTGTATTATTTAATGTATAGCAATATTTGATAGTTCCATCCTCTGCACGATAACGCAAATTCAATCTTCTAGCCTGAAAATCCAAGAACGATGTAGCTGAATGTGTTTCCCCATAACTATCTCTGGATGGCATCCAACATTCTATATCGTGCGAATTATATTTTCCTAATGCTAGATCTCCTGAACATAACTGTAATAAACGATATGGCAATCACAAATCCTCTACAAGTTCCATAGAATTTTGTAAAATCATTTCATGAAATTGATCTGACATTTTCACATCAGCAGGTAGAATGATTACTTGTTCTACTTTCATGAATTGATGAACTCTATAAAGTCCTGATGTATCTTTTCCATAACTTCATGCTTCACGACGATAACATGGGCTCATTCCAACCATTTTTTTAGGCAAATCTGATTCATTCAATATTTCTCAGCTATAATATGAAGTCAAAGGGATTTCTGCGGTAGCAATCATCCATTGATCATCTCTTTCGAGCCAATAAGCATCCTCTTCTCATCATGGGAAATATCCAGTACCAACTAAGCATTCTGGATTTACCATATTAGGTACTTGAAATGGAGTAAATCACTTCTTTACCATTTTTTTGAGAGCATGTTGCAGAATTGCTTGTTCAAGTAACATTCAATCATTTTTGAGAAAATACGAACGTGCTCAAGCCAATTTTACTCATCTCTCTACATCCACCATATCATATTTTTTCATCAAAGTCATATGATCTTGAATTGGAAAATCGAACTGTGGAATTTCTCAGACTTTTTTTACTTCCAAATTTTCAGTATCATCGTTTCACTCTGGTACATTTGGTGAAATGAAATTAGGCATTTTCAATTGATATTTTTTCAATTCATCTTGCAATACAGTTTGCTGATTCTCTAATTCTTGAATCTGACCTTTCAAAGCTTTGGCTCACTCGTAATCTTGCTGAGATGCTAAAGTTTTTTGTTGAAATTTCAGATCATCAACCTTTTGTTGAATAGCTTTTCTTTCATCATCTTTGGATAAAATCATTTCTACATCACAGTCACTATGTCTTTTAGCGAGACATTGTTTATATTCATCTAAATTTTCACGGACTTTCTTCAAATCTAACATCTTAAAAAACAACAAAAATAAAAACAATCTAATATTTTACAAAAAGCTAATAACGTACTTTATCCCTCGCTATCATTATCTAATAACATCATTTTCACTATAACCACAAAATATAAAAACATCAAATTTATATAAATTTCAAAAAGTAATGCAACAGCTTAACCTACTTTTCAATCGATGCTTGCATTGAATATACAAAACGATATAATTAATACGGTTTTTTATTTAAACAACTTCATTATGAAGTCTAGTCTACAAAAAATCTCTACAACTAATTATGCAGAAACTAGTGACAATATAATTTCTGTATACAATGAACAGTGACATTGTGTAGTAAATTTCATATATTTTTCACAACTTGTTTCTCAAAAAGTTTTTTCTTCTGCAAAAAAGAAAACTGAAAAAGAAAAAGAGTATAAAAAACTAATTCTAAAAGCAGATTTTTTGTTGCCTGATGGAATTGCTTTACAAATATTTTATTATTGTGCTGTACTATTCTGAGTTGTAAAATCTGATAAAAAATGGATTCCAAATTTAAATTGAACAGATTTTACTCCATATTTTTTAAACGATACAAAACAGAAATATTGAAGTCAGAGAATCAACATATTATTGTATTGATCTAAACCAAATGTCGTAGAAAAAGTAAAAGAAAATCTAAGTTTAAAATGATATAATGTAATATACAGTCAAGATGGATTCAGTGAATTTGACCGAGATAAAGCAGAAAAATCTTTAAATGAATATGTAGATACCACAAATATCTTATTAGTCGCTCGCTCTACTCCAAAGATTCCCCTACAAGAACTGCGGACTTCTAGAAATTACCAAAAAATTCAAGACAATAAATTACTTGTAATGAATGTTTGATGACTATTCGATTTTATTGCATGAGTACAAAAACGTGCACCAAAAGTATTCCGTAAACTAAAATTAGAACGATTACGAAGACTGTGTTCCCAGCCAAAAAGAAATTATAAAAAAGTAGTTAATTCTCTGATGATAATTCCATACATTTTTCGTTATTTAATATTGAAAAAAGATTAGCTTTTCATAATTATATATATTGTGAAAAAATAAAAAGCAGATTTTTCTATACTTTTATTTCCAATAATAGCAGGCATAATGCAGCTTCAGGAACACAAAAAAGTTTATGTACAAGATGATGAAATATTTTCATTTCAAGATACATTACTAGATAATATTTCTTTCAAAGTTTTTGTTCAATGCTCAAGAGAAAAATTCCTTCAATATCAAAAAGATATTCTAGAAGAATTTGTCGCAGATTTCACAAACATAATCAGAACCTCAGAAGAATTAGATGTTGTAGATATAAGAGAGATTTTTGAACAAAATTTACAGCTTCTCAATACTAAACTAAAACAATTCGCAGAAAAAGTTCGTGATATTGAGCATTTTTCATTAAAATGAATCATACAGCTTGTTGTCGACGAAAAATTAATGTCCTCAATGATTGGAAACGTAAGTATGATTGTTTTGAGAGACCAAAAAACTGCATATTCTGTACCAAATAGTATAGATACAAAAGCTAAAATTGATTTATTCTCAGATTTTATCGAATGAGAACTTGAAAGAGACGATCAAATTTTGTATGTTTGACTCAAATTTGCAGATGTAATGGATTCTCACGACCTCAAAGAAATGGAAAAATTATTGGCTCAAGAAGAATCTTCAGAATGAATACTATCTTTCTTAGAAGAATTACTAACTACTAGAATAGAAATTTTTAACATATGATTCATTATCAGTTATTTTGTTCAATGACCATCAATTTCTTTTGCTACTACAAGAAAATCTGGACTAAAATTAACATGATGAATGGCTTGAATCAAGTGAAAATCCATTAGATATATATCAAATATATGAAATAAAGTTCATAATTCTGAACGTATTCAAAACATTAAAAAACAATTATATGAAAACAAAACATACGTTGTAGGACTTGTCCTAGTTATTCTTATGTTTGTATTCTTATATTCACTAGCTTCACAAATTTTAAATAACAGCAACCACACTGACAAATTTCAAACATCTGAATGAACTTATATAGATATAAATTTGGAAGATTTACAAAATGATATTACAGAATTCAAAACATTAGATCCTTCATCTAACCTAAAATCTGCAAAATATACAGAAATTTCTCAAAAATTACAATTCTTAGAAGATCAATGAAAATGGTTAGAAGATGTCAAAGATTTAAAATCCCAACTTGAAGAGAATTATTATGAATGATTTCGCATTACTCAATTTAAGTCAGAAAACGAATTAAATAATATTGCCGGTAAAAACACCCAAATACTTACATTTAATGCATCTGATACAAGCAAATTATGAGATTTAGTTTCTATTTCTGCTCCTAGAAATATTATGATTGCTGGAAGTAAATGAGCAATAATCGATGCCTCAAGTGACACAAATAGATGATATTTACAACCATATAATTTAACAAAGCCCCTCAAAAATTGTATTTCTTCATTAAATTCTAACTGAATATATTGTTATAATGATGAATGAGAAATATATATGATTTCAAAATCTTGAATTGTACCTCTAACCACAGAAGATTGAAGTTTCCATGCATGAATATGATGATTATGAACATACAGCAGCAGAAATCTATACGTATTCAATTCAAACATCTCTAACTTATGAAATATTCTACTTTCCAGATATCAAACAAACAACGATTGAACTTATGCAAATTTCAAATGATGATCTTCTTATTCTATAAGTGCATCTGGAGTAGATTTTGGTACTTTCTCTAGCTTTGCCATAGATGGAAATTTCTTTGGTTGGGCTAACTGAAAATTCTATCTCTTCCGAAGAGATGACGCAGCATGAACTACACTCAATTATCGTGAGATTAACGTTAAATGATCAAATCCTTTGATAGATTCACATTCTGATAATGTAAAGATTTTGGCATCAAAAGACTCTAGATACATATATACTTACGATAAAGAAAAACAATTATTTACGGTATATAATACCGAACCTACAAAATTAAACGATGAAAGGAAAAGAGAATATCAATTAGTTTATTTACTCAGTCTAAAGTTTGATATAGAATGAATAACTATATATGATGTAGATATATTGGGTAATTCCTGAGATAACCCTGAGCTATATGTCCTTTCAAATATGTGAGTAAATAAAATTCCTCTATATGAATACCTAAATGCTTAAGCATATACCAAACATAAACACCATTCAACAGTAGAATGGTGTTTTTTATTTGAAATCATTTTATTAATAAATAATATTGAAATCAGATTTTTAATTATTTTTTCAAACAATTTATGAAAAATATTTCATCTCAAGAATTACGCAAGCTCCGAAACAAATTCCGAGAATCTAAACAGCATAAATATATTCCTGAAGCATCACTCATCGCTTCTGGAAAAGAATCTACTGCCCTTTTCAATGTTGCAGGAATGCAGCAGCTTATTCCATATCTAATGTGAAAAGCTCATCCATTATGAAAAAGAGTTTTCAATATCCAGAAATGTGTACGTACTGTAGATATCGCTGAAGTTTGAGATGCTTCTCATCTAACATTCTTCGAAATGATGGGAAACTGGTCTTTGGGAGATTATTTCAAAGATGAAGCTGTAACTTGGTCATGGGAATTTTTAACTTCTCCTGATTATTTGTGACTTGATCCAAGAAAGATAGCTGTAACTGTTTTTGCATGAGATGAAAGCGCTCCAAGAGATGAAACTACTGCAAATAAATGGCAAGAAGTCTGACTTCCTGCAGATAGAATTTCTTATCTTCCTGCTGATAATAATCGATGGTCTCCTGGACCTGTAGGACCATGTGGACCTGATACTGAAATATTTTACCGAGTCGGAGAATCAGAGCTTCCTACTGAATGAAGTAATGTAGAAAACAATGAAGACAACTGGATGGAGATTTGGAATAACGTTTTCATGGAATTTTATCGTGACGAAAGCTGAACTCTTTCAAAACTAAATAATCATAACGTAGACACTGGAATGTGATTTGAAAGAATGTGCTGCGTATTACAACAAAAAGAATCCGTATATGATACAGATTTATTCATTCCTGCAATTAAAAAACTAGAAGAATTAACTTGAATTTCATATTCAAATCAAACTAGAAGATTCAGAATTATTGCCGATCATGCTAGAACCGCATTTATGTTGATAAATGACTGATTAATCCCATCAAATATCGCAGCATGATACGTACTTAGAATGATTATCAGAAGAATGACATATAACATAATGCTTCTCAAGGAAACAGATTTGAACTGATATCAAAAAATCTGCATTGAATTATTGGCTACATTCAGAGGATTACGTGAATTCAATGGAAATGAAATCATACGTGTAATCATGGAAGAAATCAAAGTTTTCTTAAAGACAATACAAAATGGTAAAACAATTCTAGAAGAAATGATAGAAAAAGAAAAGAAAAATCAGAATAAATTTCTTTCATGAAAAGATGTTTTCAAATTATACGATACTTACGGATTCCCTCTAGAATTGACTAAAGAAATCGCTGCAGAAAATTGACTAGAAATCAACGAAAAAGAATATGAAGAAGCTGTAAATACAGCCAAAGAGAATTCTCGCCAAGCAACTAAAGAAATGTTCAAAAAATGAATAGATTGGTCGAAATATCTCGAATGAATTCCTCAAACTAAATTCATTGGATATAAAGAATTTGAGACTTCTGACGTAAAATTACTCAAAGATTTTGAAGTAAATGGACAAAGAGTTTTGATTTTCGATAAAACTCCATTCTATCCTGAAATGTGAGGTCAAATATGAGATAAATGAATTATTGAACTAAATGACTGAACTCCTGTAAAAGTAATAAATGTTCAAACTTTTGCCGGAGTTATCTTACATATTGTTGAGTAAATAAACTTTATAATAAAAGACTGGATTAAAAATCCAGTTTTTTCTATTTAAATAACTATAATTATTCCACCGAATTATATCTAGGAAAAAAAGCATAAACTATATTATAGAATGATTCAATTACTTTATCCAATCATTTTTCTTGTTTCAACATCCTATCTGTCAAAATTCATTCCAAACGAAACATCTCCTGTTCTACTTTTTTTCATATAACTTGAAACTCTTTTGTTGCTGCAGTTTCATCACTTTCATTTAATTCTCTAAACTTCCAAAAAAGTTCATTTTCAGATTCATAAAATCTTTGAAAGAGCTGTCATCATTTAGTCTTTCATAGAGATTCTACCTTCATCTTTACATATTCATTTATACATTTTTGAATTTCAGATTTTTCTTTTCATTTCATGGCAGAGAATCTAGCTCACAATAATGGATGTTTGCACATATCTGAAAAAGTGGGTATTACTTTCTTATTTTCCTCTATATTCGATAAAAGCTGAAATATCTGATCTTTCTTTGATTGTTGGTGCATATTTATAAAATTGAAAATAATAAAAAAACCCAAACGAGACCAATTAAACAAACGGTAATATAAAAATTTGGCTTAAATTTGCAAATATATTTAAAAAAAGAAATAAAACACAATAAACTATATAATATATTAGCATATTAATTTGTCAACAATAAAAACATGCTATTATTTTTACTTTATCTGTAAAAATTTGCAAAATTATAATGGGGGGGTATAATAAGTTAATTTAGATTATATTGTAAAATAAAATGACCCCCGAAAAGAAAAAGATTTTACAGAAAGTTTTAATAGCACTAGTTCCATATTGGGATTTAGCAGAATGATTTTTGTTATTATTAAAAGAAGGATGAAATGAATGATTAGAAGAAAAATTGTATCAAAAGATATTAAAGGAAATAAGAAATATAAAATCAAAGACACAACAAGAGAAGATAAGGACAGCTTTACAGCAATTAAAAGAAAGGTCTGAGGCAACAACGAAAGCAGAAGAAAAGGAAGCAGAAGATATGCTAAATGATTTTATGGATAATTTATAATAAGGTTGAGTAAAAAAAACTTTATATAATAAATAACAGATAAAAATGGTAGACACAAAGGAATTAAAGATGGAGATAGATAGTAAAGGTAACAACAATGATAAGATAGAAGTTGGAGAGATGGAAGAGTTTTTGAAATCGAATGATAATTTGAAAAAATTATGAGAAGCAATGAAATGAAATATAGATTCAGAGTTGTTGAATGAATTTCATATGGTGATTAGCGAATTATGTGATAAAATGCCAGAAATGAAAAAATGTACATTAAATCAGTATAAAATAATGTTATTTTATCTCGAGCATTTTGAACCAAAAGAACCTATAGATAAAAAAGATAAGTTGGTCAAAATATATAATAAAGTAAAGAAGAAGGTAGATAAAGCTGCAAAAGATTATCTTAAAGAAGTAAGTAAGGGGAAAACATATAGAGATATTACAGGTCCAGTTGCAGCATTGGAAAGAGAAGAAGAAATGATAAGGATATTAAAACATGCAGAAGAAACGGCAAAAAAGCAGACAGAAGAACTTATAGCAAATGGAGGATTAGATCCAAATAAAATAATGTGGGAAATGATGAAAAAATTCAATGAAGAGAAAGCGAGAAAAGAATGGGATACAGATAAACAGAAAATACGACCAATTCTTGATAAAAAGTGAACATTAACAGAAGATGAGAAAAATCAGTTATTAAAATTCAAAACTAAATATTACTATTATCATAAAAATTATAACAATCCCCATGATAGAGGTATGTGTAGTGTTCTAATACTATTGAGTCCCTTTGATCCGAGTGAAGAATATGATGATATAGCAGCAAAAATAGATAGAAAGATGGACTCAGCATCATTTAATTATATTGATGGGATAGTTTCAAAACAAGAACTACCTCAGAAAATAGATATAAACTGATTATCAACGATACATCAGTGGATTAAAAAATATTGAGATACAACTAATGAGAATCGCGAGAACAAGAAGAAAATAGAATGAATAGTAGCAAATAAAATAGAAAGCATAACTAAAACATTTGCTAAAAAAGATGTCGATAAAATAAAATTGGATAAATCAGAGATATGAATATTCCAATTACGATCGAATTTAGAGTATTGAGAGAAACTAAATATAGATGGACTAAGATGAAATTTTCCATTTGGAGAAAACAACAACCAAGAAACCACAAACCTATATATTTATAGAGAACGGTTAAGGGTAAGAGAAATTAAAAATCATCCAAATGTACTAAAAATACCGAATATTAATAACATGCTTCAAGTAGTAGAATTAAAGGAAAAGCAACACTCAATTTTTAAACAATTTTTAAATTACTTATTTACAATAGAGAAGGGATGATTTACATTTGAAGATTCTGTATGATGAGAAGTATTTCAGTCCCTATTGAATCATATGATAAATTCTGAAAAATATAAAGGTTTTTCCATTGAATCAGCGATAGAAAGGCGGAAATTTATAAAAGAACATGCCGATAAAAATTCAGAGACATATGTACAAAGTGAAGAAATGTTAAAAGAATTAGAGAAAATAAAGTGAACCAAAGATTTATGAGAATTTTATAAATGATTAGAAAATAAATTGTGGGAAAAAATACAAGAACTAAATAAAGAGATTAAAGAAGAGAAAAGAAAAGAAGAACTAGAAAAGAAAAGAAAAGCAAAAGAAACGAAAATAAATACAGTAAATCAAAAAATAACAAACATCTACAATTCATACGAAAAGATACAAAAATATAGAAACGATACAGAAGAATATAAAAAACAATTCTATCCTATTGCAAAAAAATTCACAGAATCGTGGGAAAACAACAAAAATCTTTATGAAGAAAGTATACTACCTGCACAATTTTTTACAGAAATTTACTGTTTTCGATGAGAAAATAGCTGAAAAATGTTTTGATCAGCTATACTCACAGAATGTAAAAAATATAAACAACAACTAGATAATATCGGTTCAATGGAGAACAAAAGAATAGAGTGGGTACTAGATACATATCACCTAATTTGAGATATAGAGAAGATGATAGAAAATTGACAACTACAAATATACGAAACACATTATGATACTCCAAGATATAGAACCGAATATAAACCACCTGAAAATGTTTGCGTTAGAGAGTCAACAAACGTTGTTACGTACGATAAAAGAACAGGTCGCCCCATAAATCATCAACCAGCAGAAGTTGCAGCACGTAATTGACATACAGTAAAAATAAGAGAAATAATACATATTGATTCATATAAAGTACCTTGACACAATGAACAATATGAAACAATCGTAGAATTTAGAGATAGTGATGGTAAAATAAGGAGATATCATTGATATGGAACAAAAGATTACAATTCAGCAGGAAGATTACACAAACCCAATCCAAATTGATGGTATGCAATTGTACCAGACCGATTAAAACAAAAGGCGAATCAATGAAAAATTAAATTTGGAGTGGTTAACGATGTCGCATATCTCCTTGAATATCAGCCAGGACAAGATATTAAGATGTACGCGTTCAATAAAAAATCGAAAACATTTAGTAAAACACCAAAAATAATTACTAGAGAAGAATATACAAAAGCATTAACTATTGAAAGCAACCGCTTTGCTTTTTGGGAAAGCGAACATGGCGAAGAATACAGAAAACTTGTGGAAGAATTTAGTAATTTAGCAAAGGAAAATGAAGATGTTCAATCTCTCGTTGAAGAACGGAAAAACGAAGATTTAGATAAAATGGAATTAAAAGATTTACAATCATGAGCTATAAAACTGTATAACATAACAAACAGATTTTATAAAAATAGAAACAAATTAATCAACATAAAAAATAGTCTAAAAAAGTTAAACCAAAATACCAATAATTATGAAAATCCATATGAAAGACAAATAAGAGAACTTATAGAAAATGTTGATAATATTTTAAAATTCACAACTCAAGATAATTTAAATAAAGCAAGAGAATTTAGAGATTTTTGTTTAAATAATGTAGAAAGAAATGACACATTCTGGTCACGTCGAAAACAGCGACTTCCTGGTGCATTAGCCTTTATTGCAGCTATTGCAATAACAGTTGCATCCTGTTGAACATTATGACGAGCATGAGCTGCATTATTTTCTGCAACAGTGTCTATTGAAGTACATGAATTAACACAAATCGCATTAAATGACTTTGCTTGATATGGTAGCGTTACAGTTGATGGTATAGAATATAAAACCCATTATACAAACCCTACTTTAATAGAACAAGCACTTGATCCAAATAGTAATATAACACGACGAGACTGTGTAAAATGATATGGAATGCAGTTCGCGATAACAGCTGGTTTACAATTACTCTGTATGAAGTGATGATCTCGAGCGTCTAAATATGTGTCTGCACGAATTTCAAAAGCTCCAACATGAAGCTTTGCTAGAAATACGGCTAATCTTATATGCAAAGTGTTGTGTAAAGAAAACGTCAATGGAGACGCATTTACACAATGATTAATTAATTCTGTAGAAAAACAAGTAGCAAAAGAATGATTCATGAAAAGCTTTACAAAAGAATTAATAGAAGAGAGTTGGGAAGAGTGAGTTGAGACTACTGCAGAAAAGGTATCGCCAGCATTATGAGTTATTGCAACCATGGTTCATTGCATAAAACCCAAACCATGAATGGAACTACAATGAGCAAAAGTATGAACCCCTACAATAAGTATTAAATGAAAAGAAAGCATAACAGCAAAAACAACATATGATTGAAGCAATCCAAATAATATAAACATACTTAAAAATTATTATAATAATTTAAATAATGATGCTGGCAGAAAAGAAGATTGATATAGATATGAAGTAGAAATAGAGTGAGACATTTTAAAAGTGACAGTAAAATGAGCAATTATATGAAATTGATGAACCGTACAAAAAGACGTACAATTGGAGTTTCATCCATCAAAGGCATCATTGGACGTAAGAAGTATACCAACAGAATTAGCAGACCTTTGATGAATTACAATTAATCATGAAACATGAGAAGTATCATATAGTTCAGATGAACAATTAGAAGTATTATGATTATATTGTGAGGAGAAATGAATATGAAAAGTAGAGATTAATGCAGAAGATTGAACAGCAACATTAACAGTTGGTAAAAATGTAATCAATATAACAAAAGGAGTATGAAATATTAACTGAGGATCACCAGAGATTGATATTATAAATAACTGAGATATTGATTATACAAATCAAACAGATTCAAACCATCCAAAAATAGATATAGATGCAGAAAATTTTGAGATTCCTTTCAAAAACGGAGAATCTGAATACATCTCCATAAATACACATAAACCTCCAGAAAATATCACAAAAGAGCAGGCAAAAGAATGTTTTTTCAATTGATTAGATATCACAGCACAACTAATGGAGTGACAAACACAACGATCCGTATTAAGTTCATGATCTCTATTTCTAAACAACCCAGAATTTATGAAATTATGATGAGATATTGATGTTGCTACGGATGTTCAAACATTTAGAAATGTTGCATTAGAAAAATGACCAAACTGAAAAACAAAATTAGATCAATTTAAAGATGAATGAAAAATTAAAGATTTAAAGTTTACATACATATGACAAAATCACAAAGAAATAGACATAAAAACAATAAATGAATCAGAATTAAATCTACTCATTGCTCAATGAGATATCAGAGTTGAATTCAATATACCATCAAAAGACTGATTATTAATTAATTGCGAATTTTTTCCAGAACCAAAATGATATTGATTAATCCAGTTGTGAACAGCTAGAACTGAATGAAAACTTAATACATATACAATAAATGGTAGAGAAATAAAAACGGTAAATGAAGAATTAGCAGCAATGTCTTACATGATAAATTTAGCACATGAGATTGATAATAATAGTATAGAATGAATTCAAAAATGAAAAAAATTAAAAGATTCTGTTAGAATAAATAATTTTATTCAATATTTATCTTCAATATGATTAAATACACCGCATGAAATAATAGAATTTATAGATAAGACCAAAAACAATTATGAAAGTCAGACATGAGAAGTATTTACGATTAATAAAAATGGAGAGAATGTTGATATAAATATGTCTGATTATTTGAGAACATGAATTAATAAACTTGGACAAGTGAGAGAGATATTAACCACTATGGAATGAGATTATAATAAAACAGTATTAATAGATAATGATGCTTGGTGATCTGAAACAACTATATCATTTAATCAATTTATGAAAGAAACTTTTACTATAAAGAAATGATTAATTGATGGATCGATAACAATAGATGAAGCTATAGAAAAAGTCACAGCATTACAATTACAAATTGATATAAAAAATCCAAAAAATTTTGCTTATTATTATGAGATTTACCAATTACGTAAAGAATTTGAATGAAAAATAGTACAGATTGAAAGAACTAGTGTTGACGGAGAAAATAGAAATTTAACTACATTGAGAAATATTGAAGAGTCAGAATTCCAAGACATATCAAATGAAACTTTAACTGAAATGTGAAATGAGTTGAGAGATACTTTTTGATCTACAAATTATGACAGCTTTGATTTATACTTACGTTTAATAAGGAATAGAAAATCATGAGAAACATTAAGAGATTCATTTAGAACATTAGATTTAAGTGGTATAGATAAATCGAAATGAACGATATGTACCTGAATGGCAAGGTTATTACAAACAAGACTATCAAAAAAATGAGTCAGGTCACATATGATTAGATTTCAAGCATGATGAACCCAAAATAATGAATATTTATGAGATTGACATACTGCACTAATAGTACCAAGAAAACTAGAGGATTGATCATTGTGATATACATTATTAGATCCGTGATTATTAATATCGCAACCTTTAACATTTTGAAAATGAGAAAATCCAACTGTAGATGCTGGTTGAGCAAGATATAAAATTGTATACACTTGAAATAGTGAATATCCGTTTTCAATGCAACAATATAAAATCAATAAAGAAACTCAGCAATATGAATTAAAGAAGGAAATGCCATTTAATCCTAATCAAGAATGGCTAAATCCAGAACAAACCTTAAATACAGAAATTTTAAGAGTATTTACAGATTTTAAGATAGCAAAGCAAGATACAGATTGAAATAATCTTGCGTTAATAAGATTGACTATATGAACAAAAACTATAGACATAAGATACAAATGATGCGAAAAAATGCCTGAATTAACAATAGATGAATTCAGAAATATAAAAAACAGTCCTAGATATCAAGACTTCATTAAAACATGTGAAATATTATGACGTGATCCAGATGTAATGTATAATGAATTAATGACATGAATAGAGAATTTGGATAAATATATATCTACAATTCAAAACACATCCCCAGCTAAATAATTATATTTTATCTACTAATTTACACAAAAATGAATACAATAGAAGACAAAGTTGAAGATGAAAACTGAAAAAGTCAATTTTTATATAGTAATACACAAACTATGTTGATTAATAGCTTAAGGAAAAAGGAAATTATCAAGAGAACATTAGATTGATCATTTTGAAACAAAAAAATAAATATGGAATTTTATCCATTAGAATGATCTAGTAGAATAATAATAAATATACATGGTACATACTGATGAATGTATTGATGAAATAATAAATATAAGACTTTGGCAGAAGATTTACAGAATAAAGGTGTATGAAATGTTGTCATATTCGAAACATCAAGAAAATGAATAGAAAAAGATTGATCTTATGAAAAAAAGGTTGAAGATTTTGATTGAAAAACTTTTGATAACGAATTATCAGATTGTAAACAAGTTATACAATATTTATTAGACAATTCTTTAGAATTATTTTGAATGAGTGCCGATAAGTTGGAAATTACTATAAATTGAAATTCATTATGATGAATATTAGCACTAGCCTTAGCATATGAATTTCCTCAAATAAAAAATATTAGTACAGTGGGAACAGGTATGTTAACAAAAGACAAAGAATATCTTCCATTTTTGGAAGGATACCCAGAAAATGATACGATCAAAAATTGGGTATCAACATATAATTGAAACTTTTTACTACAATATTGAACACAAGATTCTTTATTTAAAAAAGAAGATTTTCAAGAATTAAAATCAGAATTAAAATCAGCCCAAAAAGTCTGAATTATAAAAATGATATGAGTAGACCATACATTTAAGTATGTAAACTGAGAAATAAGCGAAGTTCCATATAAACAAGTTGAGGCAAATTTAGGAGAATTGGTAAATTGAAATATTCCGTCATGAGAAATCATTCCTAATCCACATTTTCCAGCCCCAGAGAATGATGACTTAGATTTTTTCATATAGTATATATTTTTATATCTCTAATATAAAAAATGGAAAAAATGAAAAATTTAGAAACAGAGTTGTGATATAATCAAATAAACCAACTGTTGGAAAACACTTTAAATAAATTATGAGAAAAATTCGTATGTGATGAAGTGCTTTTAGTTGAAATAGAATCATACAAAAAATCTGATTGATTACTTAAAAAATGATATAAGAGTCAAATATTGACTTGGTTTTTAAGTCGTAGAAATGAAAATCTAAATGTGCCTGACGAAAAATGGGCAGAGCAATATAAGGAGTTTATGAGTTGCTTAGAAAATAATAAAACATCCGACGATGGCTTGTTTGAAAATTTATCACTGAATTTATTTAGAAATAAAGAAAATTTAAAAAAACTTAATTATATAAAAGAAAATTCTGACATTACAGATGATATTATATTAATTGCGAAAAATCTATCAACAAATAACAGATATCATAATTTTTGACACGAAATATGAGTTGCTGAAACAGTTATAAAATTATGTAAAAAAGAGAATGTTGATAGAAGAACTTTGAATTTACTCGTATTATCAGCTTTATTTCATGATTGATGATATACATTACAAAATGAAATTGATTTAGAAAAATTAGCTTGTAATCTATGTGACACATATATTCCCAATAATATTTTTGAAAATTTGAATATAACAAGAGATGAATTAAATAATTTAATAAAAATGACAAAGTTAAGCAATCGTAATACAAATAATGATGAATTTGTAAAAATTCTACAAGACTCTGATTTATGATGTTTATGATATTGACCATATTATATCCTATATTCATGTATGTGAATGATTGATGAATGAATTATATCATTGGACAATTTTGTTGAAGATGAAAAAAAATTCATAAAAAATAATATTATTGATTGAAAATTATTTATGAGTAAAGTATGAAATGAAACATTAAAAGATCCACTCGAGAGCTTAGAGATAATTAAATGACGGCCAAAAGCCGTAATTGAAAAAGCTTATAAACTTAGAAATGAAGATATTACATTTGATGAATTTAAAGATAAAATAGACTCTATAATAACTAATTAAAATTATTTAATAATAACAAATGATGATAATTATAAAAATAGGATATCTAATTTATCAAAGTTTTGATCAACTAAAACACACATAATTTGACATCACATACCAAATCCATATACTCCCACAGCCAAATTTAATTTCAAATTTTTGTGATGAAAAAATTTTTAGTGATAATATTTAGCATATTATCCATAGTTATAATTTCTATCAATCAAACTCAAGCTGTTAGTGTTGCAGATTTTACGCCCATATTGGACAAAAAAATATCAAAATTGGAAACTACTGAGGAAAAAGTAAAATATTTACAATCTTTTTCAGAATTATTAACCGAATCCAAATATACAAAAAGTAAGGATGCTTGGTTATATAATGGGATTAGAGAATATTGTCTAAATATGCTGAATGTTTTCCAACACGAATTAAATGAAGAACTAGGAAAATCCTTTCAATGAATCGTATCAAACAATTCTGAATTCTTAGTAAAAACTTCAATTCTTGAACTACCTCATCTTTCCGACAATTTACCAAATATTGATATACAAAAAGTTCGTGAATCTATACTTTCATGGCATAATCAAGAAAGAGCATCTCTATGACGCTCAGCTTATAAATACAGTTTAGATCTTGAATGATCAGCCACAACTCGAGCTAATAATCTAGCCGTTTTTGGGAAAATAAAAAATTTACATGCTAGAAATGCTTCAGACTGATACTATAATTATAATTCCATGACAAACTGGTTTTCAAATTTATGAATAACCTTTTGAAATGCTCCAAAATGAGCTACTTCATTCTCTGAAACAATATGACGAAATGTATATAAATGTGATAAATCTGACTGTACTCAAGAAATAATCACTGCCATTAAAAAGACATGGAACTGACTAATTATGTGAGAAAAAGCTTCGAATGGAAGCCACTATAAAGCTGCCGTCATGAAACATTTTACTCAAATGTGAGTATGAATTGCCATCGATAAAGCTAATAACAGATATTATTTAGTTATCCATTATTGAGTAAATTTTTAAAAATAAGAAAAAAAACCAATCAATGATTGGTTTTTAATACTAAACTTTACAAAATCTAGATTCCATACTGCTTACGAGTACCATTGTCATTAAGCCAATTTGCTAAAAGATATACAGGTATTCAAGTTGTTTTGTAACAATCAGTTATTAACTGCACATCCTGTCGTTTATCTGCATAATCTGCTTGTAAATGTTTGTTATAATCAACTTCAAAATAATCAAGACGATAATCACTATTTTTAACCTTTGCAATACAATACGTAACCCAACATGCAGCGGTATCCATATCAATGCCTCACGTTCATATCTGTAGTTTTTTCCCTGATTTATTCTTTAAATATGTTGATCATCCCTCATGAACCAAATCTAAAGAAACTCAATTATAAGTAATCTTATTTATCTTAAAATCACTTCCCATTTCGAAAGAATAGTCTTTTGGTATCCCAGAGGCTCTAGCTGTTCATGTAATTTTTGTTAATTCTAGTGAATTTTTGTTGTAATACACAGTTCCAATGTTATAAGATTTCCCATCTACAGTTACTGTTCCACTTTTTGACTTTGGAACACCCGTCACATCCCACGTACAATCAACAGAAACTTTTCCATCAAATGATGTAAATTTTCACGCACCTCCTCATGGATTATCACGTTTTGCCTCCCCTCACGAAAGCCAACTTCCACTATAAACTCAATTAAGCTTTCAAAGAACACAAGCATGATTTTTAACATCAGTCCTTTTTGGTTGGTTAAGAGCATCATATTTTTCTCTAGCCTGTCTTTCAAGATCTTTCATTGATGCTCATTTCTTGTCTGGACTTTCACCCTGTTTTTCTATTGTTGTCATTTTTTTAAAATTAATAAATAAAATAAATATTAATAATTATTCAATATTACCGTCTTTTACTTTATACTCCGTTCCATCCTTCATTTTATACGTTCCTGTTAAAGGATTACCATCTTTATCCACCGTTCATACAAAAGTATTTCATTCTTCATCTTTAACTGTTTTTTCTTCTCATGTTTCTCTCACATCTTCTCCTCATGCCTCCTCTCCAGTCTTTTTACCAGTTCAATTTCACAAAATTGCATTAATAGTTTTTGATCATGGAAGTCAATCCAAATCTTTTCAAGTAAACCCTGCATCCTCTTGAAACTTCTTAACTCAAGCTTTTGTTCTTTTTCCATAATATCAATCAATTTTTCACACCTCGTCATATCATTTATTTTTCAATACAACTTGAACCGCCATAATCCATTTACGATCCTCTTTTAGTAATTGGCTCCATGTATAATCTTTAATCTCTCAAAGATAGCTCAAAGCTTCTTCATAACTCATTTCTCCAAGCTTTTCTTTTCATCCTTTCTTTTCTTTAGAAGATGAAGAAACTCACCCCATTAAACCTTCCAACTCTCTTTTTAAATCTTCTTCTGTTTTTTCCAGTTCTTTAATTTTTTCTTCGTCTCCCCCCTCCTGATATCATTGATCATTAATTTTCTTAATCAATGCTTCCAAAGCATCACGAGTTTCTTGTAAATCTTTTTCAACTACCTCTTTTGTTCTTTCTGTACCTGACATGGCTAATTGTTTAAATAAATAAATTATTACAATATATTATATACAAAACATTTTAATTTGTCAATTTTTCAGACACTTTTTTCATTTCTTTAATTCTTCAATAAATTAGATTTATATTCTTATCATAATCAAAAATTATCTCCTTATCTCATTCTTCCTGATATCATTGATCATTAATCTTCTTAATCAATGCTTCTTGAGCCTTTTTTTGAGATTTCATCTCTTTTTCCAATTCTTCAACCGTTTTATTCTCCAAATATTCTTCTCCTAACAATATTTTTGGAGTCTTAACTTTAGTTTCTACCATAAATATAAATTAAATAAATAAAACAAATTAATACAATATATTATACACACAACCACAATATTTGTCAAATTTTTGGGGACTTTTTTACCTTTCTCTTGAAATTCTCCTTTTAATAAATACCTTTTTCTTGTTCGCGATTTATTTTTTGTGCAGTTAAAAATTATGGCAAACAAGTACAATTTTGCAGAATCTGAAGCCAAATGGCAAAACTTTTGGCAAGAAAACCAAATCAATGAATATGAAAAAGGAAGTAGTAAACCAACTTTTTCTATAGATACTCCCCCTCCAACAGTAAGTTGAAAACTTCACATCGGACACATTTCATCATATACTCAAGCCGAAATCATCGCCAGATATAAAAGGATGAAAGGTTTTAATGTATACTATCCTATGGGATTTGATAATAACTGAATTCCTACTGAACAGCTTGTAGAAAAAGATTTGAAGATAAACATTAAAGAAATGGAAAGGAAAGATTTCATCAAAAAATGTTTAGAGACTAACGAAAGATATGTAGAAATCTACAAAAATTTATGGACGAGAATGTGACTTTCAGTAGATTGGACTAAATGTTATAGCACTATTCAGCTTTCAACTCAACAATTAGTTCAGAAAGAATTCGTAAAATTGTACAAAAAATGAGAAATTATTTCTAAGGATTTTCCTGCTTTATGGTGTACTAAATTACAAGCAACAATCGCACAAGCTGAAACTGAAGAAAAAGAATTCAATGAATTTTTCAATGATATAGAATTTACTTTAGATGATGGAACAAAACTCGTAATTGCTACGACTAGACCTGAACTACTTCCAGCTTGTAAAGCTGTCTTTGCTCATCCAGATGATGAAAGATATCAACCATATTTTGGTCATAAAATCACTACTCCACTCGGAGATACTGTACCTCTTTTACCAGATGATAAAGCAAAAATTGATAAAGGAACTGGACTTGTAATGTGCTGTAGTTACTGAGATGAAGTAGATGTTTATTGG
>OCTX012287165.1_pt1 | contig 24452 bp, 17 predicted proteins | sample 1539691 | NCBI WGS metagenome assembly OCTX01 (sample SAMN02144231, study PRJEB22623) | gut metagenome | biome: sheep rumen | host: Ovis aries | place: New Zealand
GCGGCCATGACAGCCTTGCTTGTCCAGTTCTCGGAAGCGATCAGTTCGATGTGATCATTCTGGCGCTCCACTTCCTCTTCGATCGCTGACGCGATTTCCGGATCGACTTTTCTTACTTCTTCAATCGAATACATTTACTTCCTCCTGACGCATGTGTAAATATATCATCTATGTTCCTTCCTGCAGTCCATATTCTTTTCTTTTATAAATATTATTTTATAAATTTATAAAAAAGCAGGAACAGAATTATCCTGACCATGCCGTGCGGCTCTTGTTCAGAGCTGTTTCACAGACCTTTCGGGAACGGATTCCGGCTGTCCCTGCCCGGGGATCACTCCAAAAACAAGGCACTTGAACAGCCACAATGTTGAATATAACAAGAACCCTTCTTTTTAGCAAGTAGAAAAAACTCAATTCTTTGTGTTTTTCTTCTTTTTTTCCTTATTTTATGTATGGACATCCCTTATTTTTCGCCCATCCCGGGCCTGCTGAGACTTTGTAAATATCATAAAATCCGTGAAGATACGTTAAAAAATTATTAATTATTGCAAAATTCACTTGCCAACCAAGTTTTTAAGGGGTAACATCCCTTTATATGAAACAGAAGCCCCGGTCAGTGTGTATACGGCCCCGGACTTTCGTTTCGAAACAATGAACTTTCGTTTCAAAGCAATAGACTTTCGCTTCAAAGAGGTCAGTCACTGTTATCGTTTTTTAAGATGATGGATAAATTGCCTATGATGAAACACAGATTTACTGCATATAATAAAAGAGAGAAAAAGATGAAAAAGCCGAATACAGGATTTCGTCTGCCGGGAATCGGATTTCTTCCCGCCGACAAGATCAGGGTGCTGACTCCCATGTTCTGCTATATGATCGCCTATATGATCTCTTTCATGCTGATCGAACATTGGAACAGGCTTCACTACACTGTGATCCACACAGCTGTCGATGATGTGATCCCCTTTGTGCCGGTCTTCATCATCCCCTATCTGCTCTGGTTCCCTTACGTGACCTGTGCGATCCTCTTCCTCCTGATGGTCAACGAAGAGGCCTACCACAAATTGTGCACAGTCCTGGTGATCGGAATGACCGTCTTCATCGGTGTTTCAATCGTCTTTCCGAACATTCATCTGCTGAGGCCTGAAACAATGCCCGTGGACAATGTTTTCACCAGAATGATCGGAGGCCTGTATATGACAGATACACCTACCAACCTGACTCCGAGTATTCATGTGTTCAACAGCCTGGCGGTCGTCGGATCCATGTGGGAGTGGGATTGGAGGACAGATGCCGGAAAGCTCTATTCCGCCGGAACCCGCGCCTTCTGGAGAACGGCAGCCACCATACTGGGACTTCTGATCACTCTGTCGACCATGTTCATTAAGCAGCATTCTTTCTCTGATGTGGCGATCGCGTTTGGATTTTTCTTCTTCACCTACGTCCTGGTGTACCGCTTCGAATTTACATTTATCGGCGGACACCGCAGAAGAAGACCTGTACTGAGCCCTATGCGCACACAGTGAGCAGAGCGGCGCAGCTGCCTTCATGATCCTCCCGCGAATCCCGTGTGATGGAAATGAGAAATTTAAAAAAAGATGCAGAAAACGCCCGGGATCTTTTCCCGGGCGCTTTTGTTTTTAAAAGGCTGTTATGAATGACTGTACCTATTAATCATCCGGCTGAGGTCTCTCATTCAGGATGCTCATGATACGGGCGGCATTCTTTTTAACACTATACATATCCGGTTCCGTCACGGAGGCCATACCGGCCGAGTAGGTGTTCTTCATGCCGCTCTCTCCGCTCGCCGCCGCCTGACGCAGAATCAGCCAGTCTGTACCTTCTGACAGCTGCTGGTTGATCAGCTCCGCGATCTTGGACTGGGGAATGTCAGTCTGGAAAGATCCCTGCATGCTCTCGATCAGGGCACTGGCATTCACGATCAGCGCCGGTGACATGACCTTTTCGATGATGGCCTTGAGAACAGCCTCCTGGTCTCTGCCTCTCTGGTTATCTCCGTCAGGGAAGCTGTACCTCTCGCGGCAGAAGGCAAGGGCTTCCCGCCCGTTGAGGTGGTTCATCCCCTTGTTGATATAGACCTCGTGGTCTGTGAAGCATTCAAATTCATAATCGGACCAGACATCCACTCCGTCGATTGCGTCCACGATATCGATCAGAGTCGTGAAATTGACGCGGACATAATTGGTGATATCAATTCCGTACAGGGCCTCCAGGGTCCTGATCGAGGCGTCTTCGCCGTAGATTCCGGCATGGGTCAGTTTGTCACGCTCTCCGTTTGTGACTCCTGGAATCTCCACATAGAAATCGCGGGGAGTACTGGTCATGATAATCTTTTTGGTCTTGGGATTGATCGTGACAATGATATTGACGTCGCTTCGGCTGGCCTGGGAAATGTCTCCCTTGACATCTATACCGCTGATGAGAACATTAAAGGGCTCCCCGGGCTCAACATATTCATAAGCCATCTCCGTGCGGATCTCATGCTTGTCGATCACCCTGGTTCCGGTCGAGAAGGACTCCATCACCTCCTCGAGAATGGGCGCGTAAGCCTCCCGGTAGACCACGACATCCACCTCGCCGTCATCCAGCGCTTTGACCACTTCCGACGCGGTGGCATACTCTTTATATTCCACTTTTTTCCCGGTCTTGCGGGTGAGGCTCTGGACAAGGGCTGTCTTCTCTTCTTCGGTGAGATCGTCCACCAGACCGAAGGAGTATTCGGCAACATCCGTGATCGTCTCGGCCGGATCATCGCTGCGCACGACAATGTCCAGTGTATCCGTCTTGTAGGAGCTCTCGGAATTCTGCAGCAGATTCATAGTTCTGTAGAGGTAACTGCTTCCGACCAGCTGCACGGAAATGGCAAGTATACTGAGGGCGACCGCGATGATTCTTGTTGTCTGATTGCGGATACTGACCAGCAGAACAGCGATCAGGACCAGCGCCGCCAGTCCTCCGAAAGTCATCAGGACATATTTCCAGGGGATCATGCCCGTCCCGTTCATGAGATAAATGAACAGGGCCGCGGTGATCGCCTGCACAAGCGTGAGTACTGCCCCCAATGCGTTCAGGTTTTTTTTCAGAGAAGATTTCATCTTGTGCTTTTTTTCAGGAGAGTGCTTCTCATGCGCTTTTCCGCTTTTGTTCTCTTTGTTTATACTAGATGACATCGTACCACTCCATATAACACTCAGCCTCTTTTTGCATGGGGCATCATATCATTTTTTCACACCTGATGCAACTGAACACACTAAAAATGTGTCGTTCTCCCGTATGATCATTCCGGTGAGCCTGTTGCCGTAGACACAGCCTGTATCCAGCGCGATCATGCCCGTCTCCGGCAGAATGGTCCATACGTCCTCCTGGATCATTCCGTATTGCTTTCCAAGAAAATAGAGGGGCGCCCGGTAAGGTGTGTGCCCCGTCATGACCAGCCTGCCCTCGTAGTCCGTGTCCCGTCCCCAGATGAGGGTATCAACCTGGTTCTGTGCGGGATCCGGATCCTTGAGTGACGCATGGACGCAGCTGTACTTGTCCGTCACATAATAGTAGGGCATGTCGAGGTACCAGTCGAGATATTCCTGGAATTTGTGCTTTTGATGGAGAAAAGCGTAAACAGTTTTTTCCCCGCTGTTGTAATACCACAGATTTCTGTCAGCGCCTCCGTTTGCGGCGGCATCGAGCATCATCTGTTCGTGATTGCCTCTGATCAGAATGCATCTGTCTCCCATTCTCTCTTTCAGACCCCGAAGATACTCAAAAGTCTCGTAAATTTTTGGCCCTCTGTCAACAGTGTCTCCCAGATTGATCAGAGTGTCGGTCTCTTCATCGAAAGACATTTTCTCCAGAAGAGCCCTGCATTCGTCATAGCAGCCATGTATATCTGTTATGATTAAAGTTCTCTTCTCCTTATCCATATCTCCCTCTCCGGTTCTCTTTCCCGTATTTAAGGCCGGCTGTTTCTGTCAGAGTGGTCTTCCCCGCCGGATTCTTCCTCATCGGAATTTCCGGAGATCAGTCCTCCCGGTCAATGAGAAACTCTTCCTCATCGGATTCTTCCTCATCGGAATTTCCGGAGATCAGTCCTCCCGGTCAATGAGAAACTCTTCCCCGTCGGATTCTTCCTCATCGGATTCTTCCGGGAATCCGTCCTCCTCCCGGCCGCCGGTGAACTCTTCCCCGTCGGATTCTTCCGGGAATCCGTCTTCCTCTCCGCTCTTTTCAAAGAAGCAGAACAGGCCCTCTGCCTCCATCTGCGCGTCGGCGACAACCTTTTTGAAGCTGTCAAAATAGGAGGAAATACTCTCTTCCGCCTCCTCCCAGTTTCTGAAATAAATACAGATCTCATCCAGATCTGTCAGTGCGTCAAAGAGCGCATCCAGGTTATCTCCATACCATTCCGGCAGGGGAAGGGACTCTTTCAGGCGCTTGTGCAATGACTTTTTGTCCGTCACTCCGGAAAAATCCACATAATATTCTTCCATAAAAACCTCTCAAAAAACGATGTCGGCATCTCCCGTCAGGGCCTCCGCAAAAAGATCACGGGCTGTAAAGGGTCCTGATGCCAATCCGGCCGTTCCGGTCTCCGCTCAGTTTTTCTCGTACAACAGGGTAAATGTCTCGTAGTGGTCGTCTGTGTAATAGATCCTGCCGTCATCTGAGTAAATCAGGCGTTCCGCTCCTCTCTTCTTTTTGCCGAGCGTGTTGATATCGCATTCATGATAATTGCCCCTGGGCAGGGTGCCCTCATAATTGCCGAAACGATCGCCGCCTATGCACATTCCGGGGGCGTAATTTTCGAGAGATCCGCCTGACCATCCCATGGATCTGGCCTGCTTTTTTGTAATGAAGTTGGCCGGGAGCTTTCCATAGGTGTGAATATAGAGGGCGACATCTTCCTTGGTGGTATAGACGCCGTTCTCTTGTATCTCGCCGTCGCTCCCCTCATACTCCTCCTGGTATTCGTTCCCGTTATCCGTCCCGGAGGCGTCATTGTCCTGATAGCCGCTGTCCTCGGTGTAGCTGTCCCCGCCTTCGATATAGCTGTCTTCGGAGTAGCTGTCTTCTTCCGCGGCATCCCCGTTCCCGTCGGACTCATCCCATCCGTTTTGTTCGCTGTCTGAGCCGTCGGAATAAGTGTCATCCCCGTAGCTTTCATTGCCGGCATTATCATTGCCGTCCTCCCATCCGGTCTCCTCACCTTCCTCAGAGTCAAAAGACTGCTCGCCGGATGATTCATCCGGATTTTCCGCCTCCACGTTTTCGGAGGACTGCTCTTCGCTTCCGGTTTCCTCGACCACCGGGATCTGCTCTACTTTTCCCGCACTATTGCCTCCGCAGCCTGAGGCCAGTGCCAGGACTGCGCACAGAAGAGGGATCATCAGCAGATTTTTCCATTTTTTCGCAAAGTTTTTCATGTTAAACCCTTTTCTTTTTTAATGCTTCTTTATCCATAGCTGAGTGACACAAAAATTTGTATGGCACAAACATCCGTGCGGCACAGACCACGTATGATGAAAGCCGGAAGCCGTTTGGCCCGTTCCGCGCTCTGACAGTGCTGCACCCGTTCGGAATCCGCTCATTTTGCGCGCCAGCCGCGCACTAATTCGCTCCGGCTGCCTTGTCACTTCTGCCGCGCCCTGATCCTGCCGTGAGCCTGCAGGACCGGGGTGAGGGTGCGGATGATCGTCTCCAGATCGACAGGTTTGGCAATGAAGGCATCCATCCCGGCCTCAAGGCACTTGCGCATGTCTTCCTCGAACACATTCGCCGTCATGGCGATGATGGGTATGCCCGCATGGTCGAGATCCTGCATTCCCCTGATCCTGGAGGTCGCCTCGTAGCCGTCCATCACAGGCATCTGTACATCCATCAGGATCGCGTCGTAATACGCCTTGTCCGAGACCGCAACTTTCCTGACCGCCTCCCGGCCGTTCACGGCTCTGTCGGTCTCAAAACCGGCCTCCTGCAGTATCTCGCAGGCGATCTCCATGTTGAGCTCGTTGTCCTCTACCACAAGGATCCTCTTTCCATGGGGATCGAGCTCCACGAAAAGGTCCCGGGCAGAGAGGTCTCTGTCATTCTTTTCCGGTGCCCCTTCCGCGGCCGGATCCATCTCTTCTGTTTCTTCCTCCGCGGACGGCTTCACCCTGTCCTTCTCACCGGAGGAAGAGAAGCTTCCCCGCCCTCTGTCCGGGGTACTGAGCTCCTCGGAGGCCTTCATCTCAGTGGCGGGACGGCCCTCTTCCTCCCTGCACAAATGCAGGAAAAGATGGATCATGATTTCCGTGCCCTGTCCCTGCGAAGTGCGGACATCGATGGTGCCGCCCAAAGTCTCCACAATTCCCTTGCAGATCGCCATGCCCAGTCCGTTTCCCGGCACACGGCTCATCGTGCTGGTGTACTCCCGCTCAAAAGGCTCAAAAATGCGTTTGACAAATTCCCTGCTCATGCCGATTCCATTGTCACGCACAATGATCGACAGGGCCGCATAGCCTGCCGGAGCAGGCATCTCCTCCTCGACCTCCAGTATAATATTCCCGCCTGTACCGGTGAATTTGACCGAGTTGTTGAGGAGATTTAAAAGCAGCTGGCGCATCAGCAGAGGGTCGTAATGATATCTCATCCTTGTCCCGGGAGCGATCACGATCTGGAAGGACTGTTCCTTGTCCCGGATCTGGGGAAGCAGGGCATTGTGTACATACGAAATCGTATCATGAAGGTCCGCGTCCTCTTCGTGAAGCTCCATACGGCCGCTCTCAATTCTGCTCATATCCAGAACATTATTGATCAGGTTCATCAGATGGTCCCCCGAATCAATAATCTTGTAGAGACAGTCCTTCACACGGTCTTTGTCGTCCAGATGTCCCAGAGCGATCTGGGTAAATCCCAGGATCGCGTTCATCGGAGTACGGATATCATGAGACATGTTGGTCAGAAAAATACTTTTTGCCCGGTCCGCGTTCGTCGCGCGCTCCAGAGCGTTTTCAAGAAGACTGCGATGCTGTTCCTCGCTTCGTTTTTCCTCCGTCTTGTCCGCGAAACCGATGATGAATTCATTCAGCGGCATGTCGGTGTTTCCGGTCCTGACAATCTTGGCCTGCTGGAAAAGCGCCCCTCCGCCCCTCTCTATTCTGAAGATGAAAGAATAGACATCCTTTCCCTCCATATTCCTGCGAAGCTCGTCAGGCTGCAGCAGATGCACAAATCTTTCCCGGTCCTGGCGGAAAACACCCTTTTCCACGAACGCCTCGATCGTCTCCGCATAGGAAGGGACAAAACACATGGAATAGCGCATCATCACTTCTTCGTTCCAGCGGTAGATCTCATAGCTGTCAGAGTCCAGGCTGACCAGGAATACCATCGCGTAATCGCTCGAAAGAGCCGAAATCATCCGCTTCCTGCGATCGCTCTCCTCCTCGACCTGTTTCTGGTCTGTGATGTCACGCAGGACGAACACACCGATCACATCGCCGGACTTCTCATCTTTTGTCAGCAGAATGCTCTCCCGCAGGTAGTAGACTCTTCCGCTGCGGTCCACGGCTTTATAGGAAAAAACATAATCGCCCCTGCCCTCGGAAAACCGGTCGAGCAGGAAATCGCGGTTCATGATCGAGTCAAAATATTCTCTGTCTCCTGCCTCGATGATCCTCTCCCGCCAGTACCTGGTATGAATATCCAGAGGACCGGGGATGTCGACACCGGGATTCAGATAGAACAGGTCGGGATTTACTGATTTTCCGGACAGGACCAGGTTCTTTGTGACATTGATCTCATAGAGTCCCACCGCGTCCTGTTTCAGGGCCTCCAGATAGCGGGACTCCCAGGCCATGCGGTTCTCGGGCGTGTCCTCGTAGGCCCTGGCCACCTGGGCTAAAACTCCGTCCTCCGGTGTGTGCTCAGGTTCCTCCCTTTTTTCACGCTCCGGTCCGGGCTGGCCGATCATGGCATAAACAGGCCTGTCCCCTCTTTTCTCCAGAAGGCGGACCTCCAGACTCATCCACTGGTTCTCCTCCCTGGTGGGAAAGGCGAAACTATAGAAATTCCTGGTTTTGAGCGTCTCAAATACATGAGGGAGACTCGCTGCCTCTTCCAGCCAGAAGGCGAATTCCGGATCCGGAAACACACTGCTGGTCATATGATTGAATTCCGAGTAGCTTTCCGCCTTGGAGGCGAGTTCCGTGATAACCGGATCCTCTTCCCTCTCATAAAGAATGTAAAAGTCATCCTTTTCCAGATCAATGAAGAAAACCCGGATATATTCCTTCAAAAAAGAACTCAGAAACACATCTTTTGAAATAGAATCCGGTAAAGTGAGCATCTTTCCGGATCTGTCAATCACTGGTCTGTCCATCATCTACTCCACTGGAAAAAATGGCATTACTGTATCACAGTCACTGTGCTATACTATACAGTATTGAAAAACAGTGCTGTACCGCGGACCCCCTCTGTTCAGGGCGGACCGGAAAGGAAAGCTATGAAGATCGTCATCGAAGGAACATATACAACACCCAATGCCGTATTCCTGGACGACTGTGTCCGCATAGGAAGGAAGCAATATGCCTATGAAGACATCACCGATGTCCGCTCTGTCTCCGCCCCCGCCCGCCTGGTCAACGGACTGGTCCAGCTGTCCACCAGGAGCGGCGAGGTTCTGAATGTGACCTATTTCCTCAGAGACACAAAAAAAATGCGTGAGGCCATGCAGGCTGTCATGCCCTATGTCCGGAAAAACAAAGAGCAGCAGGCATCCACCGCCTTTGTGGAGACCGATATCTTCGGGGATCACAGCACATCCGGCACCGGCAGCAGGGTCAGTGTCGCCGATGAGCTCATAAAGCTGACCAGACTCCGCGACAAGGGCGAGTTGTCCCGGGAGGAATTTGAGCTTCTCAAGAACAAACTGATCAAAGACAACACCTGATGCAGGGTAGTTTGGCGGTCGAAACAGGGCCTGCCGGCCCAGGCTGAGATTATTCCTCCTGAAGCTTCTGGATCAGCGCCAGGATCGCGTCTACCGAATTGAAATTCTCCGGGAGAAGATCGTTGACATTGATGCTGATATCAAAAGCATCGTTGATCTCACTGACGATGGAAATAATATCGAAGGAGTCCAGCAGCTGATCATCGATCAGGGCTGTCTCTTTTTCAAAATCGATCTCCGGCCTGGTCTCTTCCAGAATTTCCATCAGTTCCGCTCTGTTTTCATCCATAGTTTTATCTCCTCAATCTCTGCTTGTTATATTGGTTTACATCATTTCCCGCAGCTGTTTGCGGTCGATTTTGGCGTGGGCGTTCAGAGGCATGGTTTTCACCTGAATATATTTGTTGGGTCTCATATATTTAGGCAGCTTTTCGGACAGGGCCGCAATAATTTCCCTCCGCATGTCCTTCTCCGCCTGATAGAAGCAGACGATCTTCTCTCTTTTCTGATCATAAATACAACAGGCCACATCGATGAAGCCGATCGCGTTCAAAGCCGCCTCTATTTCGCCCAGTTCGATCCTGTGTCCCATGTGTTTGATCTGGTTGTCCGCGCGCGCGGCAAAGCACAGAATTCCTCTACTATTATAATATCCCAGATCGCCCGTTCTGTAAATTTTATTGAGGGTTGCGGGCTCACCGTTTTTCGCGGTAAAGCTTTCAGCTGTCCTCTCCGGATTGTTCCAGTAGCCCAGGGCGACACCTGTTCCCTCCACACAGATTTCCCCCCGGACATCGTGCTCCCGGGAAGGGATGATCCGCGCGTCAGGAAGAGTCTTTCCGTCCTCTCCGGTCTCCAGCAGGAAAACGCGGGTATTGGGGAAAGCCCTGCCGATCGGAAGGATGGAGTCAGGTTCATATTCGCCTTCCAGGACATGGTAGGTGCAGTTGCAGGTGATCTCAGTCGGTCCGTAAAGGTTGACAAAGACCGCGTCCGGGAAAAATTTCATCCAGTAGTTGACACATTTGACCGGCATCACCTCCCCGGAGAACATCACGCGGCGAAGGGCGACGGGCACGCTGGTTTCCATCTTGTCGAGAGCCCTCAGATCCGAGACGATGCGGAGAGCGGACACGGCCCAGATGATCGTGTTGATCCTCCGGACAGCCAGATATTCCATCAGCATGGCGGGCATCACAAACATTCTGTGGGGAACGATCTCCACCGTGCCGCAGCAGTGCAGCGCGTTGTAGATGTCTTTTACGGAGACATCAAAGTCAAAGGGGGCCTGGTTGCCGAAAACAGAATCTTCTTCAAAACCAAAGGCTTCCGCAAACGCCTCTGTCAGATCAATGACAGACCTGTGGGCAACCAGAACTCCTTTGGGGACACCGGTGGATCCGGATGTAAAGATCGCGTACAGGGGATCCGTGTCGATGATCCCGGAGCGCAGGGCTTTTGCGGCTGACAGCACTTCAGAGAGGTCCTGCGTCCCCTCTTCCATCCGCTTGTCAAAAAACTCCCGCACATCTGTCACAGGCACATCTATCTGCACCGGGAGTTCCCCTCCTGTCTCGCGGGCGTCCAGCAGCATCAGGGGACGGAGTTCATCGAGGATCACCGAAAGTCTCCCGGCAGGAAGAGCCGGATCCAGCGGAACATAGAAATTGCCGCTGTAGGCGATTCCCATAAAGGCCGCGATCGAAAGGATATTCCGGTCGATCCAGACGCCGATCGGGCGGCAGCGTACCCGGCTGTCGTCTCCTGCAGCCCCTGCGTCTTCCAAATTCCCTTCTCCGGCATCGACTCTGTTCATCAGAGGATTATGAATGATCTCTTCAGCCAGAGCGACGCTCATGTCCAGATATTGCAGATAGGTCAGCCTGCGCTGCTCATCCGCCAGCGCGGTCTTTCCAGGGCACCTCTCCGCGTTTTCTTCCAGCATATACATGACTGAATTTTTCATAGTTGGTCCATGACCTCCTTTTCACAAACTCATATGTAAGACTGTGGGGCACAACCAGGTATGATCAAAGCTATGCTCACAAATGTTAAAACTGGGCGTAAATAAAGGACGCCATGTCAAATCCGGGTCCGTACATGCCGAACACCAGGATCGCTGACACCGCTGCAAGATACACCGCCCAGCGGAAGGGAAGCTGCTGAGCCGCTATGACTCCCCTCAGGGTCTTTCCCCGCTCGTTGACAAGATCGACCGCCGCCAGCAGCAGGATCATGAGGATGAGAAGGCCGAAGTTCTTTTCGTCCAGACCGAGCTCATAGAGGGAATTATCAAAAAAGATCCACGGATTGAATTTCGAAAAAGTGGCGCGCAGGAGACGGAACACAGTCCCCGCGTCCGGGGCGACGTCACAGTATCTGCCGATCGACACGATGAAGAGGGTGCGGACCATCTGGAAAAGCTTCCATCCCGAGGCATTCTCGCGGATCCGGCACATGCGCCTCATTGCGGCGTATGGCTGTTCGAACAATGTCTCCGTTGAGACAAAGGTGGCGTGGTAGATACCGTAGATCACGTATTTCCAGTTTGCCCCGTGCCAGATACCGACCAGGATAAAAACCAGGAAGGAGGCCAGGAAGGATGGAAATACCTTGCCGAAATAGGGGTTGACCTTCTTCTTGAGGTTCTTCTGCATTTTCGCGAAGGGCTTGGAGAGCGCGATCGGGTAAAAGACGTAGTCGCGCATCCATCCGCCCAGAGAGATATGCCAGCGCTGCCAGAACTCGGAAATGCTGCGGGCCATATAGGGCTGGCGGAAGTTCTCGCGGAGCCTGATTCCGAACAGCTCGGAGGCGCCGAAGACGATGTCCATTCCGCCCGCGAAGTCCGCGTAAAGCTGAACTCCATACAGAAGGGCGGCCACAAAAATGGTAAACCCGGCGTAGCGATGCTGTTCAAAGCCCCCGAACACCTCGTTCACAATGATCGCCGCCCGCTCGGCGATGATCATTTTTTTAAAAAAGCCCCACAGCATGCGGAGGATTCCCTCCCGGAACCGGCGTCCGCTGAATTTGTGGGGGGCGTAGAGCTGTCCCGCCAGCTCATCGTGACGGTTGATGGGCCCCTGCAAAATAGAAGGAAAATAAGAAGTGAACAGAGCCAGCTTCAATACATTCCTCTCAGCGCTGTACTTTCCCCTGTATACATCGATCAGGTATCCCATGGACTGGAAGGTGTAGAAAGAAATACCGAGGGGCAGGAGGAAGTCCGCTCCGGGAATCCGCATGCCCAGACGGAAATGATCAAACATGCTGTTCAGGTTGGAGGTGACGAAGCCCCCGTATTTGACCACTCCCAGGATTCCGAAATTCAGAAGAAGCACGCAGACCATGATCCTGCGCTTTTTTTTCTGCACGACGGCCTTCAGTGCCTTTTTCTGCTCTCTGGAGAGCTTGCCCGTCTCTCCCGCGTCCTCTCCCGAGCGGAGTTTTTTCTCTTCCCTCTGCGGGATTCTGTCCATGAGACAGGCGCCGCCCCAGGTAGTCACAACAGTGACCGCCACAAAGACAGCTGCCCGGAGGCCTCCGCCCACCAGATAGTACCATCCGCTTGAAATCAGCAGGACGATCCATTGAAATCTTCCGGGAATCAAATAATAGACCGTCACCGAGACGATCAGAAAAACAATAAACTGCCAGGAAAAAAATGCCATCTGTATCCTCCATACCGGTCCGGCAGGGCAGCTTCATGGCCGCCTGCCGCGCAAAGTCCGCCTGCCGCGCAGGGGCCGCGCAGGGGCCGCCGGCCGCAAAGACCGGGGCCCCGCCGTACACAGTCTCACCGGGCACCCCGGTTTCAATCATCAATGGTTATCGTGCAGGCAGCTCAGCGCGTGGCTGTAAATATTGAGCCAGCAGCTGTCAAGCAGCTCCCCGGTGGATTTACTGAACACTGCAAAATGCAGGCCTCTGTCCTCCGTGGTATATTCGAGGCCGTTCACAAGAATCGATGCAGCGCTTCGGATCCTGCCGGTTCCTTCTTCCGGATACGCGCTTGTTACACTGTACTTGAGTTTTCCGGCAGTGCCGGAATAAGAATCCGCGAAATCGATGAATTCTTCCTCTTTATCGTCTTTATGATCCGAATCCTCTGTTTTATCATCCGGATCCTCATTTTCCAGTTCGGCATCTTCATCCTTTTTAGGCCGGGACTCGTAGACGACCCTGCCTCCGTCGATCACGCCGATCCAGGCGTGTCCCTTCCAGTCGTGCAGATTCTGACTGAAGCCTGCTCCCTGCAAAAGGGCCCCGTCCTCTTCCGTGAAAATATCACTGTCGATCATACCGTTCATGGTCACAAGGACAAGGGCGTCCCCGACAGGATCGGTATTCGCGTCACTCTTTAATGTGGCGGCATAATCCCTGAGGAAGAGCGACCTGCGCAGGGAATCCCTCATTCTGTTTACAGGGTAGTTGTCCAGGTCATCCTGGATCATGGCATAAGCCCCCTTCTGCCCTCTGCGGTCAGGGATATCGTAGTGGTCTTTAATGTATTTCCCGACAGCCTCGGTGAATTTGGCTGCTCCCCAACGGTTCAGATGCTCGCCGTCGTAGGCATCCCTTTCGAGGTCAAATCCGATCTCCTTCCAGTTAGTCAGGTAGTTGACATAATTGACCCCTTTTTTCCGGGCTATTCCGGCAACTTCCTCGGCCACACCCGCCCTGAGGTTATATCCGGACTGACCGAAGAACTTGTTCTTTCCGATGACAGGCATTGTAAATAACAAAATCTCTGTGTCCTTTTCCCGGCACAGATCGATGATTTCTTCAATATATTTTCGCGAGGAATCCGGCAGAAGGTTCTCCCGGATCTCCGGCTCATCATAAGCGACGGACTCTTCTACTCTGCCGGTGACTTTCGCCCCGTAGACCAGTTCCTTGGACTGGGGCAGGGCGTCTTCATAGGTGAGCTCCTGCCACCTGCTGTGAAATGCGATCAGCGGAAACAGGAGGGGCTTGAGATCCTCTTCGGCAGAAAGATTCCTGATCATATCGATCCTGTTTCTGTTGAGATAGGGCATGGTATCGGTGATATAGTGAATGTACTGGGACTCCATCGTCTCCTCGTCCTCCGGCGCGCGGCTGCAGTCGAGAACGATCAGGGACGGATGATCCTTTTCAATCGCTTCTTTTGCCAGATAATAAGAGGCCTCCAGGGACTGATTTCCCGTGCTCAGGTTATAGGCAGCTATGCCGTATTTGTCATAAAGCTCCATGGGATAAATCCCATAGAGCACCAGAGACGCCCCCAGGAAAGTCACATCGAATGTGTTTTTGGGATATTTGTAGTAACGCGGGCAGAGATTGTCCTCCTGAATCAGCTTCAGAGACTTGTCCAGAGACAGGATCACAGCCGCCAGAACGAGCAGAAATATAAGTCCCCTCAGGGCAAGGAAAGCTCTGGCTTTAAGCTTTTTCATTTGACCTCCAGTTCATAAATGAATAGAAAACAAAGCGGTCCGAAAGACCGCTGAAAGAGCAGGTTGTTCACAGTCCCTTCGGAACTGTGAAAGTAACTTGCGCTTTCTCTTCCAAAATACTCATCGGGTATGGGCAAACGCCGTTTCACCCGGGGTTTTTGCACGAAAAAATTATGTAAAAAAATTCGAAGCAGACCGACTGTGAAAAGAAAGAGCCACAAAGAGTTTACATTCTAAGGCTGTACTTTTCAATACCGAGTCCGTTCTTAACAGGGCAGGGGCTGCCGCGCCGTTATTATACACGCCGCCATCTATCCCCCGGCTCCCCCTGCCGGACCGTGTCCGCCGCAAGGCGGAAAACACATTACAAGGACCGCGTCATAAAAAAGAGTCTCGCCTGCGAGACTCTTGCGCCGAGCGCGGTCGCCTCAGCGACATAATTCCCTGCGCGCGAGTGCGCATCCTCCCGGAGGGTTTTTAACTCATAGGAAATCGTAATTACCTATGAGTTAAAAAAGCTATCCGATTCCCATATCCGGAAATCGGATAGCCTATCGGTTTTGCTCTTTCACAGTATGCGGAGCATTTCTGTGCGCCTGTATCGTCTTAATCCTCTACAAATCCGTCGGGATTAAGTGACTGCCAGCGCCAGGCGTCGGCGCACATATCCTGAAGATTTTTTTCGGCAGTCCACCCCAGGATCTCTCTTGCCCTGGAAGGATCCGAATAGCAGGTCGCGATATCGCCGGGACGGCGGGGATCGATGACATAGGGAAGCTCTTTCCCGCAGGCAGCAGAGAAGGCCTTAATGATGTCCAGAACACTGTAGCCGGTGCCGGTACCCAGGTTGAAGACATTCACGCCCTCCAGTCTCTCAAGGCCCTCGATGGCCTTGACATGCCCCTTTGCCAGGTCCACGACATGAATGTAGTCGCGTACGCCGGTTCCGTCGGGCGTGTCATAGTCGTTGCCGAAGACATGGATCTTTTCCAGCTTGCCGGAGGCTACCTGGGCCACATAAGGCAGGAGGTTATTGGGGATTCCTTTGGGGTCCTCACCGATCAGGCCGCTCTTGTGCGCGCCGATCGGATTGAAATAACGCAGAAGCATAACGCGCCACTCATTGTCCGCGCGCCAGATATCGGTCAGGATGCGCTCCTGCATAGACTTGGTCTCTCCGTAAGGGTTGGTCGTAAGGCCCTTGGGGCACTCCTCCGTGATCGGCACAAAGGCAGGGTCTCCGTAAACAGTCGCGGAAGAAGAAAAGACAATCTTTTTGCAGCCGTGATTTCTCATCACATCACAGAGAGTCAGTGTGGAGTCCAGATTGTTGCGATAATATTCGATCGGCATACGCGTGGATTCGCCGACGGCCTTGTAGCCTGCGAAATGGATCACGGCATCAATCTCTTCCTTTTCAAATATCGCTTCCACCCCTGCTCTGTCACAGATATCCTGCTGATAAAACCTGGGGCGTCTGCCGGCGATTTTCTCTATGCGGTCGATCACCATCGCCTTCGAATTGTAAAGATTATCCGCGACCACAACATCATAACCTGCATCGAGCAGTTCCACCACAGTGTGGCTTCCGATAAAACCAGCTCCGCCTGTCACCAGAATTGCCATAGTTTTTTCACTGCGCCGGCCAGGGCCCTTCCCGGATTCTGATCTGATCCGCGGGAAGGCTGTCAGCGCTTCTCTCCTTTCTCTTTTCTCAACAAATGCCGTTCGACGTCATCCGGTCGGATGTTTCTGTTTCCGTCAGAATTATTCCAGAAAATGATTCCAGGAAATTATTTCATCGGATATTCTCCCTGGAAAAGCCGAAAAAGCCGGAAAACAGCAGAAAACCGACTGTTAAATCAATTATATACCTATTTCTATAATACACTGTTTTCCTGCATTGTTCAAACACTGCGTCACATAGTCTCACACTATTCTCCTGCTTTAAAACTTTAAAAAACAGCCTTTAAAAAACAGGATAGCCTGTATGGCCATCCTGAAAGCGTCCCGCACTGTATTTGTAAATAGTATCTGTAAAAATACAGTGAATAAGTATCTGTTAAGCTTGACAAAACAGGGATCTGACTGAATAATGAATCAGACAGCACACCTGACAAGACAGCTGTCAGGAAAGTTGTTAACGTACACTGACATCTGCTTAGACGAATTCAGAAAGGAATTCAAAAAGAAAATGGAAAATAAGAACAAAGAGAGCTTTCTCCGCCGCAAAAACATTGAGATCTCGGCACGGCGCTACGGAATCGACGCGCTGGGAGCCATGGCTCAGGGTCTTTTTGCCTCCCTGCTGATCGGGACTATCCTCAATACTCTGGGCACCCAGCTGGGCATTCAGGCTTTGGTTGATGTCGGCGCCTATGCGTCTTCGATGAGCGGCGCGGCTATGGCTGTGGCAATCGGCTTCGCCCTGCAGGCTCCGCCCCTGGTGCTCTTCTCCCTTGTCACTGTCGGCAAGGCAGCCAATGAACTGGGAGGAGCCGGCGGCCCCCTGTCAGTACTGATCATCGCGATCATCGCCGCTGAGCTGGGCAAGGTGGTTTCCAAGGAGACAAAAGTCGACATCCTGGTGACTCCTCTCGTGACGATCCTCTCCGGAGTCGGACTCTCCGCTCTCATTGCGCCCGCCATCGGCGCCGCCGCCTCCAGCGTCGGAGCCATCATCATGTGGGCGACCAACCAGCAGCCCTTCCTCATGGGCATCATCGTCTCCGTCGTCGTCGGAATCGCCCTCACACTCCCCATCTCTTCCGCTGCCATTTGCGCTGCGCTGGGGCTCACGGGACTTGCGGGCGGAGCTGCAGTCGCAGGCTGCTGTGCCCAGATGGTCGGTTTTGCCTTCATGTCCTTTAAGGAAAACAAGTGGGGCGGCCTTGTCTCCCAGGGCATTGGTACCTCCATGCTGCAGATGGGCAACATCGTCCGCAACCCCTTCATCTGGCTGCCTCCGATCATCACATCCGCGATCACAGGACCCATTGCCACCTGCGTCTTCCGCATGCAGATGAACGGCGCGCCCGTCGCCGCCGGTATGGGCACCTGCGGCCTGGTCGGACAGATCGGCGTCTACACCGGATGGATCAATGATATTGCCGCCGGGACAAAGGCAGGGATCACCGGAATGGACTGGATCGGTCTGATCCTGATCTGCATCGTCCTCCCCGCGGTCCTTACACCCATCATCGCGATCCCTTTCCGCAACGCGGGCATGATCAAGGACGGCGATATGAAGCTCGACTGATCGGATGAAAAAGCTCAAAAAGAAAAGCCGGACAGAAAAGAGCATATAAGAAGCCTGAAAAAAAGCCTCTTATCTTATTTGGAAGCCTGAATGAAAGCTGCTTGAAGAAAGCCTGCATGAAAGCTGCATGAAGGAAGCCTCAGCAAAAACGCCATAAAGAACTCCCCGTCAAAGACCTTGCGGTCCTTTGGACGGGGAGTTTTATTCTTCGTGGCACAAGACCCGCAGGCAGGTTTTGTATTTTCATCACTCAATAGCCATGAGGGAGCCTTGTATATTATATCTGAATCCCGGGATTCTCCTGTCTTTTTCCTGTTCCGGATCCTGATTCCTTCTTTCCGGTCACAGACCGTCTCTTCCGACAATGCAGGAATTGACCCTTTCACTCCAGGGAGCGCATCTGCTCCGCGGCTTCTTCCAGCGACTGGCCGAAGCGCCCGTACTGCTGCATCAGATCCTGCATGGTGGCCCGGACCCTCGCCGCCGCCTGAAGGCGTTTGTTCTCCTCCTCCTGCAGGCTGATCAGCTCATCCTGTGTCTTCTCGAGTTCCTGTTTCGCCTGCTTCTCCCGCTCGCGGTACTGCAGTGTGTCCGCTGCGAGCTTATCCTTGAACTCATTTTCCAGAGCATTGAGTTTTTTGCGGGTATTTTCTTCATTCAGCCTGGCGATGTCGCACTGGGACCGGAGTTTTCTGATCTCCTCTGTGGCTTTCTCGAGGGCTGCTCCCCTCTCCGCGGACTCCGCCTTAGACTCCTGAAGCTGCTTTGTGAGATCGTCTTTGGTATCCGTGAGCTCACGCAGGAGGGAATCCTCCCTCTCCTTGAGGGTCTTCGCGCTGGTCTGTGCATTCTGCTCCAGCTCTTTCTGGTGTCTGGACCTGATATCCTGCACCTCCTGCTTACGCTGCGCCTGGAGGTCATCGACCTCTTTCCGGCGGAGGGTCTGGATCTCCTGGACTTCCTTCTTGCGCTGTGACTCGGAGGCAGCCAGCCTCTGCTCCAGGTCTGTCCTGGTCCTGTTCAGCTCACCCTGAAGCGAATCCCTGGTGTCCGAGAGCTCCTGACGCAGGCGCTGCACTGCCTTGTCGGCCTCTGCCTTGCTGCGGCGGAGAGCCTCGAGTTCCTCTGTGAGCTTGTCCGCCCGGCTCTTCTCTGCGCCGAACTTCTTGGAGGCCGAGTTCTCGGCAGCCGATGCTTTTTTCACCTGATTGCGCAGCTCTTCCACGTCAGACTCCAGCGACTTGATTCTGGCTCCCGACTCCAGGGCTGCCGACCGCATCTCCTCTATTTCTCTGGCGGAACGGCTTCCCTGCTCCTCCAGATTCTGCACCTGCGTCTCCAGAGTGACCACTTTGCCGTGTTCTTTAAAAAAGTCATCCGCAAGGTTGAACTGCAGCATCACATTGCGCAGATCGTTCGGCAGCTTCCAATAGGCCGAATCCTCCGAGAACTCTCTGATCTTGGTGTTCAGATAAGCGGCCACCTCGCGCAGATATTCTTCGCTCTCCACGCCGCTGAGTGTAAATGTCTTGCCGCCGATTGTAATATCAATATCGTTTTTTACTCCCATCTCGCTGCCCTCTTGAAAACACAGAGTGAACACTATGTGACCGTTTACACAAAAAAATGATGACAATCATCACCTGCCTGCTGTTTATCAGACCGGAATGCCATTATTGTATCACAGTTTATCCCGCTTTCACACCTCATTCCATCAGAAAGGCCTCCGCTGTCTCTCCGGCCAGTACGCTTTCATCCGCAGGGATCAACGCGAAGGCATTGCACCCGATCAGGCTGCTGAGCATCTGGTTTCCCTGCTTTTCGGGAATCAGGATCGTCTGGGCGGAAGCCGAAAAGTCCACTTTTCCCCTGAGAAGTCTGAGCGACTGTTTTTTCCTCCGGTAATCCGCGCCGACCCTTACCCGGAAAGATACCGGCAGGCAGTCCTTCATCCCCATTCTCTTCTTCAGGACAGGCAGGGCGATGGCATAAAAAGCCGTCATGCAGGCCGTGGGATTTCCGGAGAGGGCAAACACGGGAATTGCCCTGACCTCCTTTCCGCCGTTCTCGTTTTCGTCCCCGCCCCTGTTCTTTTCCGGGCGGAAAACTCCGTAGGCACCTGCCATGCCGGGCTTCATCGACACTCCCCTGGCCAGGAGGGTGACTCCGGCCTGCTGCATGGCATCCGGTGTGCAGTCCAGGTCTCCGACCGACACACCGCCGGAGAGAATCACCGCGTCACAGCTCTCCAGCGCCTTTCCGATCATGGCGGAAATCACCTCCGCGTCGTCTCTGGCAGTTCCTATATAGATGCTCCTGCATCCGGCCTGAGCACAGGCCGCCTGCAGAGAATAGCGGTTGGTGTTGTAGATCTTTCCGGGGCCCGGAGCCTCGCTCTCGTCAGCGATCTCGGTTCCTGTGGATATAATGCCGACCAGGGGCCTGCGGTAGACAAGGGGCATGAACCGGCCCTGGCCTGCCAGCACTCCTGCCAGCCCCGCGTCAATCAGGACACCGGGCTCAGCCAGTTTTGTGCCCTTGAGGACATCTTCTCCGGCAAGAACCACATTGCTGCCCGGCGCAGCCGGCGCGAATACAGTCACTTCCGTATCTGTAAAAGAAGTTTTTTCAAAGGGCAGCACTGCGTCCGCCCCCTCGGGAACAGGCGCCCCGGTCATCAGGTGGGCAGCTGTTCCCTCTGTGACCTCAGCGTGCGGAACGTCTCCTGCGGGAATGTAGTCGATCACCTTCAGGGTCACGGGCGACTTCTCCGAAGCTCCGGCGACATCCTCCGAGCGGAAGGCGTATCCGTCATAAGGAGAGCGGTTGAAAGAAGGCACATTTTCCGCGGCAGTGAGCTCCAGGGCCAGCACACGCCCTGCAGCCTCCTCCAGCGGAACCGTCTCTGTGTCCACAGGATCCACTTCCTCCAGCATTAGATCCCTCACCAGTCTGTAATCACACTTCTCAAGCATTTTGTTTCCTCTTTGCTCTGTTTTCCCCCGAACCTGTTTTCACGGCGCAGGACAATAGGATGACAATATCCCCGTTTTATTCTTCATCGCGCAAGACCCGCGAGCAAGTCTTGAATCCCGTCCTCCGGTTGCTTTGATCCCTCCGTTGATCCCTCTGCCGAACCCGGAGACAATGCTGCTCTGCCGATTTTGGCACCTTTGCCGTACCGTCAGCCGCTGCTGGCGCGCCGTTTTCATCCCCGGCGGACTCTGTCCAGTTCCTCCGCGGTATTGATGTTTGACAGCATCCTCACTTCCTCCGGGTCTGTGACCGGAATCGTTTTTACCCTGCAGGAAGAGAACAGACCCCTCATGCGATAATCACCGGACCTGATCCGGGCCTCCAGCATGGGAGCTGCCGCGCGGCGGTAGAGCGCGCAGGTCATATGCATCCTTCCGTCGGGCGTCACGGGGCAGACTATATCCACGTCTTCCGAGCGGCTGTCCAGCAGTTTTACAAAGAAGCTCCGCCTCACTGCCGGTATATCACAGGATGCGGCCAGAGCCCACTCTGCCCTGCAGGTCGTCAGCGCTGTCCAGATTCCGCCCAGCGGCCCGCAGTCAGGGATTTTGTCAGGCAGCACCTTCCATTCCGGCGGCAGTCCGTCCGGATTCCCTGCCGGAGGAACCGTCTTTTCCTGCGGGGCTGTCCTGTCAGGGTCCGCCGCAACAGAGAGATACTTTTCTCCGAAAATGTCCATCTGGTCCGCCACTGTCTCCAGAAAAGTCTTCCCCTCCCAGGTAAGCAGGGCCTTGTCCCTGCCCATCCGCCGGCTTTTACCTCCCCGGAGCAGTACGGCACAGCAGTCTGCTGCCTTCTCAGGGATCGTCTGACCGGACATTCTGATCATGCCGGCCTTGCCGGGGCAGGCCGGTGCACAGGCGTGATCATCCTCAAAAAGAAAGCCTTCCGCCTCTGTCTCCAGAACCGCGTCGGCTATTTGTTCCAGTTCCTCAAAGGGAAGCGTGCGGATCCCGATTTCCTCCTGCGGCAGATCCGAAACGACCAGATACAGCCCGGCAGGGTTGGAAACAGGCTTTCGGGAGACCGGGCTTCGAACTACTTCTATTTTTCTGAAAGGATAGTCTTTGCACCCCTCGACCAGAAGTACATCCGCTTCAGCAAACGATCCCGCCAGCGAGCGCAGGAATTCCCTTTCCCCGGTCTCAGGCCGGTGGCTCTGCCTGTCTTGCCGGGCCTCAGCTGCCGCGCCTTCGACCGCCTGCCCGTCTGCGCAGGTCCCGGCTTTTTCAGACCGGGCTGCCAGGCCCGGAGCGCTCTCTTCCGCCCCGCGGGTTTCCCGCATTTTTCTGATAAAAAACTGGCTCTTCGAATAGACAGACGCTCCAAAGGCCCCTGCCTCCACATAGCGCCGGCTGTCCGTGCCGGGAATATCGCATTCAAAGTCGTGGCCGTCGTGCTTGATCACTGCCACCTTCAGGCCCCTGGCTGTCAGAATCCGGATCAGGCCCTCCAGAAGAGTCGTTTTACCGCTGTTTTTGATCCCGCAGACAGCAGAAAAATATTTTTTTCGTGTCATCGATCTATATCTCCTGCCTCCGCCGGTCCCCGCTGTCATACGCTGAGACCAATCTGCCGGCTCCCTCTGTCATACGCTGAGACCAATCTCCTGCCTCCATTTTCCTCCGGGATTTGCAGAGACCGGTCCGCTTTTGCCGCCCGGCTTCTTACAGTTCGCGATAATACTCCGGTCTGAGCCCTCTCCCGGAGTCCATGGCCCGATGGATCCTCTCCAGCATCTCTTCCCTGTCCTCGTTGAAGGTGCCCCTCAGATCCAGGTAGTTCGATGCATGGTTCATGCGGAAAACGCTGCCCGGGGAATCAATGTTTTTGACCAGAATCTCTGTCTCCTCCAGGATCTGTGGCAGATCCGGCAGTCTGAAGCTGCCCTCCCGCACCCAGGTCTCGAGCGGCGTCCCCTGTTCGACCAGCAGGGTCAGAACGCCGATATACTCGGGATTCATTGCCGAGAGCGCCTTCGCTGTGTCGATGGCGTGCTCACGGATGCGCTCTCTTCCGCCCAGTCCCGAAATCGCGGTCACCGAGAGAGCCAGCCCGCAGCGGCGGGCTTTTCGGCCGGCCTCGACGATCTCCGCGGACGTGTGTCCCTTGCACATCCTCTTGAGTACATCGTCGCAGCCCGATTCCAGTCCCATGTAGACCATGCTGAGCCCCTCTTGTCTGAGCAGCTTCAGGTCCTCCTCGGATTTCAGAAGCAGGCTGATCGGAGAGGCATAGCAGGTCACCCTGCGGCATTCGGGAAAATTCGTCCGGATATATCCGAGAATCCTGCGCAGATAATCGGTCCTGCAGATCAGGGCATCTCCGTCCGCCAGAAAGATGCGGTCCACGTAACTGTACTGCCGCCGGCATTCAGCAAAATCCTGCAGAACATCTCCCAGCTGTCTTATGATAAAATGCTTCTCCTTGTACATTGAGCAGAACGCGCATGTGTTGTGGCTGCATCCCAGTGTCACCTGGACGATCAGGCTGTAGGCCTCGCTGGGCGGCCTGTAAACCGTTCCGTAATATCTCATCCCTGTCTCATTGTCCTTTCCTGATCCGGTTATCCCTTCTGATCCGGCCGCGGACCGGACCTGCGGCGCGCGATCGCCGCAATATTTTCCTCAAAACTTACTTTCCTGTTGCAGCTATGTTTCCGCGGCACTTAACTTCATTATATTGATACTGCAGGATATGTCAAAAAAAAGACTCTGCCGCGGCACCGGAGCCAGCCGATGGGCAGCAGAGTCTTGATCCTTATTAATTCCTGATCGGAAATTCCGCAATACCGGGAGCTTATTTCAGGTTGTTGCTCCTGTCATATCTCTTGCCGCCCCAGTAGATGCGGGTGGCAACTTCTGCTTTGTCGGGCAGTTCGACGCCTTCCATAACGTATTTGAGGAAGGTCTCGAAACCGGCGCGGTCGACGATATAGCCGATATGCTCCTTGCCTTCGATGGCTTCTTTGTCGATGTATTCTTCGGCGAAGGCGTAGCAGTTCTTGACAATCTTGAGGATGCTCTCTTCGTCAGCCCACTTGATGAAGTCTTCCGCGAGACGGGGGTTCTGCTTACCGGTGCGGCCCAGCAGGACAAGGCGGAAGTAGTGCTCTTTGCTCCTGGTCCATGCACGGGTCGGGCAATAGGTCACGCAGACGCCGCAGCCGATGCAGAGGTTGGTGTCGCGCTCGATCTTGCCGTTGACAACCTTGAGGGCGCCGACGGAACGCTTGTTGCAGTATTTGACGCACTGTTCGCAGCCCACGCAGCGGTCGGGGTCGTACTGGGGCTCGGTCATTCCGATGATGCCGAAATCGTTCATACGCACCTTGCCGCAGTCATTGGAGCAGCCGGTAAAAGCCACCTTCATATGAAGGTTGTTGGGGAAGATCAGTTTGTCCATCTTCCTTGCGAACTCGGTGGTGTCATAGCAGCCGAAGGGACAGAGGCGCTTGCCGGGGCAGGCGACGACATTTCTGGTTCCCGCCGCGGGATAGCCGCCCTCAAACTCTTCCTGGTTGACGCCGGAATCGTCGATGATGAGCTGCAGCTCTTTGTTGACGGCGTCCATGTCTTCCATCTTGATGCCGGGAATCTCCACGCCCTGGCGGTTGGTGATGAAAATAGTCCCGTTGCCGTATTTTTCAGCGATCTCCGTCACGCGGACCATGGCTTTCGCGTTGATCACGCCGCCGGGAATACGAACACGGGAGGCGGTCTCGCCTCTCACCTTGGAGTAGCGAAACGCATTCTTTTTAAGCTTTTTTAAA
>OCTX014553201.1_pt1 | contig 24447 bp, 20 predicted proteins | sample 1539691 | NCBI WGS metagenome assembly OCTX01 (sample SAMN02144231, study PRJEB22623) | gut metagenome | biome: sheep rumen | host: Ovis aries | place: New Zealand
GAGGCAGGCGGGGAGTTTGGTTCCATGTGCTTTGTGGTGAGCTACACACTCACAACACTTTCCGTGCCGCGGACAGTCTTTCGGACAAGGGCAATCTATGTTATTATACGGACAAGGCATGGTTAATCTTCTTGTTCTCCGCCACTTCTTAGCCACAAGGGCACGATTATTTCGTTCTGTCGATTAGTTCTCCGACTGTTCGTAGTAATAGGAATAGTCTATTCCTTTCATGAACAACTCACGGTCGTTGATTTGGTTGGTCAGCGCATTGCGGAGCAAGCGGCGGATGGCACTTGCGTCTACTGCGCTACGAATCATAGCGTCCAGATATTCATTCTTGGGAATACGGCTCCAATCGACACAACGCTGCAAGCGTTTCTTGAAAATCAGGTCCAACCATATACGCGTACTGCGTCCGTTACCCTCGCGGAAAGGATGCGCAATATTCATTTCCACATACTTATCTACAATCTCGTCAAAAGTATTCTCCGGCATGCGTTCAATCTGCTCCAGTGTCTGCGGTAAGTATTGCGCCATAGCAAACTGGAAACCGCCTTTCGCAATATTCACTTGGCGTATCTTTCCCGCAAAATCATAGAGACCGCCGAATAAATATGCATGAATCTTTTGCAAGGCTTTTACCGTTCCCACTTCCGCATCGGAAATCATGTTACTTTCCCATAATGTGTAAGCTTTCTTGCGGCTTTGCCCGTCTATGGTATTATCGGAATAAGTGAACCAATCCAAAAAAGCGGTTGTGTTCTTTGCAGGCAGCGTTTTGACTACTTCGATGATATCTTCTTGCGCAAAACAATCCGTGGCATACCGTTTGCCGTCCGCCGAGAGTAATTTCAGTTGTATACATTTTGAATACAACTCACCATATTGGGTTTTCTGGCGGTTTTTGACCGTTCCCCAATAGACACGAGGACGCGGGCTTTCGGTAATAGCAGCCACGATATCCACGATGGAAAAGAACCACTTGTTCTGTTCGTCATTCCATATAGCCCGCACTTCGCGGTCTTTGTAGAACCGTATGGATTGTTTGGTACTCATATATTTGATAATATTTTATCCGTTGTGTTTTGTGTTAATCGATTCGTGTTTATATATACCCCTCCATATAGATGTCAAAAAGGCCTGAAATCTATCACCTTCGCGTTCGGGAAATGTGAACTTATTTTATTTCACCCATTCTATCCCTCTCAAGCATGCCGGCAACTTACCCCCTGCGGCTTTATGATGTGCGACGCAGGCGCAGCAATGCCCGTGCCGCGGGCAATCCTTTGGACAAGGGCAATCTATGTTATTATGCGGACAAGGCATGGCCAACAAGACTTAGTTATCGAGGTATTCTTTCTAAGGCATATTCATAGGGGATCTTTTCTTGCTCCAAACGCAGATTATTAATCTTCAAATATTGGAACATGTCATTTTCCTCAAGAGTTAGGCACAATTCTTTTTCTACGTTTGTTTCTTTGCCTTTATCACCTTCATAGAATTTATCAAAAGTTTCTCTATCCATTAAGAAACTCTTTATATTAGGGAAGTGAGTTCGAGTCTCTGACAATATCTGAAATCCTTGTGCATCAAAATCACCCCAATAGAACATTTTTTTCTCATTAAGCCATTTTGCCTCTTTTAATATATCTACCCGAAATCCCATCCCACATATTACGATACTATTCTCAAAAGCAGGGAAAGATAACATGTTGGTTTTATTCTCTACTACATAAACGTTTCGTATGGGAATGAGCAACTTCTTGAATTGGCTAATAGGAATGCCTATATCTTCAACATCGGAAAAAAATTGATGGCTTATAGATTGGTCTAATATTCGGAAACGTACTATTGGCTCATCATATTTAAGATGGAAACGAGACTCAAAATTTTTCGCGTCATGATCTATATAATCAGCAATCAATATATCCAGTAGTTCCTTAATAATACCTTTATTCCTTTCGATAAATTTAGTATGTACCTGTATTGGAAGTTCGCGAATGTATAAATTCGGCTGTGGTGTATTCTTAAAATAGGTGCACACCTTTAATATGCTATCCCAATCGTTATCAATGACCTTTTGTGGATATTTCAGAACCCAATCTTTCAGTTTGGGAAAGGCAGAAAGAATGCTAACAATATCTTGTTTGAATTTAGCTGTTTCTTTTTCCTTTCCGATGAACTTTAGAAAATCGCTTTCGGTCTGAAATACAATAGAATCCGGCAAACCCTGTGTACCCATCAGTTTTGTCTTAATTGTATGATATTCTATTACATACCCATATCCTTTTTTGTCTTTAGAATGGCTGATGAGTTCCGTTAATTCCGTTTCAAATTTCACAGGATCTGAATCTGGTCTTTTATTTCCCGCAATAGGAATAGGGATGAAGGGTATTCCTTCAACGACAGATTGCAAGTATGAGTTATACTTGTTAGAGGCCTTTTGCCTTATTTCAGTTGGCGTGATCATTGGCTTGGTATTTATCGCGGTTTTCTTTGAATTCTACAATTGGCATATCATATAGAACAGATTCGTTGCCACGACGTTCTACATAGTGCACGTAGGATATGTCATCCTCCACGATGTGGATATTATCGCTCGGGGTGACCACTAAAAGTTGAAGATGTAATTGTTTGCACAGAGAAATAAGGTAACGTGCTTTGTCTTCATCCTGTGCTCTGAACGCTTCATCGATGGCAATAAAACGGAAGGAATTAGCTTGCGTGCCCGTTGTGGTCAAGCCAAACTGATATGCGATGGCCGACCCCAAAATAGTATAAGTAAGTTGTGCCTTCTCTCCGCCAGACAATTGCCCCATACTCTCATAAGTATTTTTCTTAATGCCAGTTTCTCTCCAGAACTCTTCAGCTTTATATGAGTACCAAAGTCTCACATCCATTACGCGGCTGCGCCACTGCTCATCGCTGAGTTTTTGAATAAGCGGGACTATTTTGTTTTTAAAATGATTACGCTTGCCGTCAATCGTGTTATTGACCTCTTGAACATTGTACATCGCTTCATCCAATTGCTGTTTAAACTCAGCGACTTCTTTTGAGGTACGTCTGGTATTCTCTAATTGGATGTATGTGGAAGGAACAGATGTGAAGTCAATCAATTTGAGTGACTTATTAAGCATTTGGATAGTCTCTTTAATAGACTCATCCCACTGTCTAAAGAACATCTTGAACGCAGTTATCTTTCCCGTTAAAGTCTCTTGAATGAATTGATCGAATCGTTTCTCGCAGCTAACTAATTCCTCGTTTACCAGTTTATGATAGAATTGCTGGTATTCACCGATTAAGTGCAAGTTCGTCGGTTCCGGTAAAGCATGCACATCTGATCGCCAATCACAATATTTCTGGTCGATATCTTGAGAGGGATTTTTGAAGCGAGTTATCAAATTAGCGACCGAAATCTCAATATTGCTTTTAGCTTTCGATACTTCTATTTCTTCTTGGTTGATTTTCTCCTGATAGCGTTTCTGTGCAGATGCTATTGTTTCGTAGGAAACATCAAGCAAATCGGGATTTTCATTCTCAAATTCAGAAGTATCTTTCTCTCCGTAAGGACGAATGAAGTTTGTATTCGTATTTAATCTTTCTTCGGCAGCTTTGATTTCAACCTGTTTTACTCTAAAGATGATTTCATCGTGATTTTTAATAGTCTTTTCTTCCAACTCGAATAAGTCAGATTGCACTTTCTTTAGCCGCTCTGTAAGGATTCTTGCCGTATCGTTCGATTTTTCAAGGGACTCTTTTAACTTTGTCTTTTCTTGGATTTCTGTTGCTATAGTTGCCCAATTTATTTCTTCATACGAAGTATATATTTTGAGTAAATCGCCGTAATGCTCTTGACGAAGAGTTATTTCGTGTATCTTAGCCTTAATAGCAACAATAGTATTCGCATTGTTTGCATAGTCGGCACGTAACTTTTCTGTGCTCTCGCGAAGTGCAGCTATTTTCTCCTTATTATCCCAACCTAACACGTAATTTGACCGGTCGTTAGCTTGTTTACGATCATCCTTCTCGTGTTTATTATGCACCGATTTGATTAAACCTTCAATCGTTACAACCTTATCCCGGTAACGATAGAACTCCTCCATGTCTGATACGCAAATGTAGTTGTATTGCTCGGATATAATATCTTCCACCCATTCGTGATATGGGCTATTCCTGTTAAACTCAATTTTACTAAGCAAACAATTATCCTGAATATCTTGGAAATCTCTTAACGCGGTAGTATTTTCCAGTTTCTGGAATACGATACGTCCATTCAGATTATTTGAATTAACATAATTACAAACAGCCCTATAGTATTTCTCCGGTACAATGAGACATAGCGCAAAGTTATGCAAAATCTTCTCAATGGATTTCTCCCACTTGCGTTCACTATCTTTGACGCGAATAAGTTCACCAATAAACGGAATCTCTTTTGGGGTAGCACCCACAGCGTCCAAGATTTTTTCTCGGATAACAGCCACATTACCAGAAATGTTATTGTCGTTCTTTCTTAGCTGTTCAATGATTGCAATATTTTCTTTAATTGTAGCATCCAATTGATCTCCGCGATTTTCGGCAAGGCGCAATTTTTCATTTTCTGCAGCCAACTCAGAAGTGCATTTTGCTTTTTCTTTGGTTGCTCTTTCCTGATTTGCGTCAAATGACTTTTCAGTAGGATTCTCTTCCAATCCCAACGATCTAACGCACTCATCATATTCTGAGCGGCGTTTAATACGTATTTGCTTTGTGGTTTCTAATTGGGCTATACTGTGTGCTAAGTCTTTAATCTGTCGGCTAACGCCGTCATTATCAATATCTCTTCTTAAATCCTCCTCTTCTTTCCTTAGTTTGTCTCTTTGACCAATTAACTCTTGATGTTGTTGATTTAGTTTTTCCAAGAGAGCCTTTAGTTCTTCTAATTTCGTAGAGGCTAATTTGATATTCTTGACAGCAAACCAATATACAGCCCATTCTTTATTCTTTTGGATTTTCTCCAACGTTTGTTTGAGTTGAGCCAATTGTTCTGCTTTTTCATTAATCGGTTCCAATTGTTTTATCTGCTCTTTGACTTTTTCGATTTGCGTTTTAGCATCCATGAGCGTAGAGAAGCTATCATAAAGGTTTGCCCATTCACTCTCAGCATCCCGTTGCTCCAACATATATTTACGGATAAACTCATCGAGATCGTTAAGGACCTTAACACCTACGACTTGATTGAATAGCGTTAAGGCTTTCTCAGACCGCAATCCCAATGCAGCAATAACGCGATCTCTATAGTCGCGGATCACATCATAGAAATCAATGCGTCTCTTGGGTACACCTGTATTGTATTGCCTATCCATAGTACGTCTCCACTCTCCTCTTCCGTCAAATTGCGGGAAGTCTTTTATTCGGAGTGGAACACTTGCGAAACCACAAACACACTTCAATTCATTGCTGCTAAACCATCTAACTTGGAATAATGTCACCACCTTTTCGTGGTTATTGGCGAAAGAAGCCAAAATGATGGAATATGTGTTATTTTTATCACGGAGACGCTGTGTAGTAACAGATGATTCACCTTCAGATTGAATATTTCCGTAGTTACCCAGCACGTATGTCTCTTCAGTTCGATCTCCTTTCTTGTCATTACCCGAAGATTGGTTATAGAAACGATCCTTTTTAAAAGGCACGAGCAAAGTCAATAAGGCATCGATCAGGGTACTTTTACCTGATGCATTAGCTCCAGTGAGCAAGGAGTTTTTTCCGTGAGGTTCAATTCGATAGATTGTTTTATCGAAAGTACCCCAGTTGAATAACTCTAAATAGTTCAGCCGATAACCCGACTCTTCCGGGCTTGCTGCGAATAAATCACCTTGTTCCTCCAACATACTCTGCTAATTTTTGTCTGAATAAATCTAAATCATCGAGAGTCACCTTTTCTTTGATGATACGGTGAATCACATATCGGGTGTCGTTATTACCATTCCAAACTTCTTTTAGGAATCCTAATTTGACTACACTTTGTATATGAGTGTCTAAGTCCTTTTCCAATTTTGCCTTATTATATTTCTCCGGCAAGAATAGCCGGACTTCATCTTTAATCTCGTTAGCACTTACAAATCGCTCCGTGGAGTGTGTGTCTGTAGGATTATTATCGAAGTCCTCTAAAAGTTGGCGTAGTACGACGAGTATAATAGACACCTCAAAGGTGAGTTGACGTCGTTGTACGAGACTGAGGGTAGAGTCATCTTCCATAACTATTTGCTTAACATAAGCAAACCCTTCGTCTTTTTTAATTACCAACTCTAAGCCAATAACAGATAGATATTCTTGAATATCACTCTGATATCGGAGGATGTTATTCCACTCCGGAGAGTTATTCTCTACAGTTCTTTTTAGGAGAAGGACTATTGCCTTGGAATATGGTTTAATCTCGTTCATCGTGATATGATAATTTCAGGGATTATTATTTGTCTATTTTGTGCAACGTCAAATACTATTGTTTGCTGCTTTTCGGCATTGATCGATTTATTGGAGAATCTACTTAATACGCTGAAGTACGCAAATAATTCAGACAGTCCTTGTTGTAGTGGATGTTGCTGAACTATGTCCGCAATAGTTGTTTGACTTCTTTCTGCGAGGATGGTTCGGATATTCTTTTCGAGTGCTTTTCTATCCACATAGGTGCGGCCAAGCACCTTTCCTAACTCATTTAAGTCTTCTATGGATAGAGCATTCATTTCCGGTTTTTGCGTATATTCAGCAGTGTCATTGAGCACGAAAGTAAGTTTTCTCTCAAACGGAATACTTATATCAAGACTATCGTCAACAGTCAACGCAATATCCGGTTTCTTTCCTGTTTTGGCAATTTCAATGAGATTGTTCTTGATGTCTTGTATGATTTGCCTCGTTGTATTAGACTTGGTATCTTCGTTGTCATGGATGATGTGACTTAATTTCTTTGCCATTCTATCGTTGCTCTCATATACTTTTAAGCCAGATTTATAGAGATAGTTCACCATGTTTTTTAAGAAAAGATCATTGTTCTCAATGTTTCTTTCCTCTAAAGTATTAAACAACTCCTCAATTAGTTCATCCAATTCTGATTGTAGATCTTGCGCCATTAGGAATTTCCAGAACGCATAAAAGCTCTTTCCTTGAGGACTGGCCTTCATTTCGTCCAGTGCATCGAAAGTGGATTGCAAAATACCACCTTTGCTGAGATTGGAGTCTATTTGCTTTTGGTAGATTTCCTTGATAATAATTTTGAAGTTATCATCCACATCTTTGAAATCGGATAGCAACTCCTTTGCTCGTTTATTGATTTCCAAGAAACGAGGAACGATTTGGTATTCATCGAATACTTCGACATCATCATCCATTTGTAAGTCCTGAATCTTTTTTTCAATTTCCCTTTTCTTCTTCTCCAGCATTTGGATTCGTTGCTCCTTGTTCTCGTTAGTGTTTTCTACCAAGACTCTAAGTTGATCAATGATAAATTTGAATTTGGATTCAGTACCTATATATTCCTCTCGTTTTAGGCTACGTAGCCAATCAATTACCTTACAAGTATGCGAAGATAACTGGTATAGTATTTCTCCCTCCTCGTTCGTGTAATTAGTCAGATATCCGCTATCCGTCCATTTCTTAATATACCTTTCCGCTTTCTCCTCACATGATTCGAATTCAGTAATAATATCGCCTTCTTCCAGATTTATACTTTGATCATTGAGATATTCTGCCAGATGGTTGATTAGATTCTCTTGAGGAATAGAAGAAGTTTCATCAAGGATGCTAGTAAGGAACTCCAGAATGATGTCGCAATGGTAGGCACGCAAAAGCGCAACACTAGGAGACGTATTTAGAATATTAACTATATTAACTTCTTTTGCCATAAATAATAAACAATGTTATTATGAGTACTTTATATCACCATCTCTCTTCTTTCTTTGTGATTTTGTGTCCCAATTTTCTCCCGTTCATCTCCCGCTCATCGCTCGGTGGATATCAGAAGATAAGACCAAGACAATTTTGACACCAGTGGTGACACAATTTGAAAATCGGGAAATTGCAGGGCAAATTGCATCATTCTCTGAATATTACGAAGTTCAAAACTCTTGGTCTCATACTCTTGTTGTAATTGTGTCGCAACATGCGACACGATTTGGAAATCGGGAAATGTCTGGGCAAATTCTGCCATATATCTTTACTTTTTCTATTTGCGATTTTGTGCCCCGCACGCAATTTTGCGTGCAAAGATACTGCGCTTGCTTTACGGCTCAGTACGATTCCCGATATATCGGTCATATGAACTTTCGCCGTAAGCTACGCTTTCCCCACCGGATGCACTCCGTTAGCGTCCGTTGGGGACCCTGTAGTACTTTGCGGGTGCAAAGATACTACTTTTTTCGGATATATGCAAGAATTGCATAAAAAAATATGAAAAAACGCGCGTGCGCTTGCGTATGTCAAAAAAAAGTGCTATCTTTGCAGCCGATTTTGTCGAAAGGCGAAAGGTGAAAGGTGAAAATTGAAAGGTAAAAACAATAGAGATATGACAACTGCAGGAAAAGTAATTACATGGAGTTCGGTGATCGCAGTCATTGCGCTCGCGGGATTTATCTTCTTCAAGTTCTGCTTCGTCTATAGCGAAGGCGTGAACGAGGGAGATATCAATTATTTCCAGAAAGAAGGATTCGTGTTCAAGACCTACGAAGGCAAGATGATTCAGACAGGCCTGAAAAACACCAAAGTGCAAGGCTCGATCCAGTCGAACGAGTTCAAGTTCTCCGTGGTGGACGAGAAAGTAGCCCAAAAGCTGAACGAGGGAACCAACACCGGCGTCAAGCTGCACTGGAAACGCTATCTGGGCACGCTGCCCTGGCGCGGCAACAGCCAGTTTATCGTAGATAGCGTGTATGTCGCTCCGCAACGTTAAATGACCAAATGGTAAATGAACAAATCGTTAAACTGTTATGATGACAGAAGAGAAATATAATTTCGTCAAGATGTACGAGCGTTCTTTCCGTGAGAACTGGGACGCGGAAGCCTTGACGGACTACGGTACAGATGTGACGCTGACCTATGGCCAGTTGGCGATCAATATCGAGAAACTGCATATCCTCTTCAAGGAATGCGGTATCAAGAAAAACGACAAGATCGCCGTGATGGGTAAGAACAACAGCAACTGGATAGCTGTGTATCTGGCTACCGTGACGTACGGCGCCATCATCGTGCCGATATTGCAGGATTTCCGCGCCAACGACGCTATCCATATCATCAACCATTCGGAGAGCAAGCTCCTCTTTATCAGCGATATCAACTGGGAAGGCATCGACCTGGACCAGATTCCCAAGGTGCTGGCAGCCATCAGTCTGAACGACTGGCATCCTATCTCCCTGGCGCTGGATCCCAAGAAGATCAACTACGAAGCTATCGCCCGTAAGTTCAAGGAGAAACATCCGGACGGCTATTGGGCGAAAGACGTGCATTTCGACGAGCGTGCCAACAGCGAGGTAGGCAGCATCAACTACACCTCCGGAACCACCGGTTTCAGCAAAGGAGTCATCATGCCTCTGAACGGTCTTGCGGGTAATGTGCGTTACGGTCTGGAGAGCGGTATCGCTTTCAAGGGATCGCGTTTTGTGACCTTCCTGCCGCTGGCGCACGCTTACGGCTGCGCCTTCGATTTTCTCTCGTGTCTTGCTGCCGGAGGACACTCCTGGCTCATCGGCAGAACGCCCAGCCCGAAGATACTGCTCAAGGCGTTTGAGGAAGTCAAGCCGACCGTCATCCTGTCCGTTCCGCTGATATTGGAGAAGATATACAAGAAGATGATCGTGCCCCAGATCCAGAAACCGCCCGTAAGCTGGGTGCTCAAAGTGCCGTTCCTGGACGAAGTGGTATGTTCCAAGATACGCGAACAGCTGGTTCAGGCTTTCGGCGGCGAGTTCAGCCAGATGATCATCGGCGGCGCGCCCCTCAACCCCGAGGTGGAAGCCTTCCTGCATAGGATCAAGTTCCCCGTATCGGTGGGATACGGCATGACCGAATGTGCGCCGCTCATCTGCTACACCCCGATCAACGAGGGTCCGCGGATGTATTCCTGCGGCAAACCGCTTGCCGGAATCATGGAGGTGAAGATCCTCGACCCCAACAGCGAGGGAATAGGCGAGGTGGTAGTACGCGGCGAGAACACCATGGCGGGATACTACAAGAACCCCAAGGCAACCAAAGAGGCCTTCACCAAGGACGGATGGCTCCGTACCGGCGACCTGGGTACGCTGGACAGCGACGGATTCCTCTATATCAAAGGACGCTGCAAGACCATGCTGCTCGGACCTTCCGGACAGAACATATACCCGGAGGAGATAGAGGCGAAGATCAACAACATGCCTTACGTGCTCGAGTCGCTCGTTCTGCAACAGGAAGACAACCGTCTGGTGGCGCTCGTCTGCCCGGACTACAACGAGGTGGACGCCAGCGGACTGACACGCGAACAACTGGACGAAGCCATGGAAGAGGCACGCAAGCAGGTCAATTCCGAACTTGCGGCGTACGAGCAGATAGCTATCGTGAAACTCTATCCGCATGAGTTCGAGAAGACCCCGAAGAAATCCATCAAACGGTTCCTTTACACGGTGAACAGTTGAAAGGTGAGAATTGAGAATTGAGAATTGAGAATTTTGAATTGTGAATTGTGAATTGAGAATTGAAAGGTGAACCTGTGTATTGACCAAGGAAACAGCCGCACCAAAGTGGCGCTGATGACGGACGAAGGGAAGATGGTGAAGCATCTGATCTACAAGTCGTTCTCCTCCGCAGACGTGGAGCGGCTCTTTGACCTGTACGACATAACCGATTCGATCATCTCATCCGTAGTGAACATAGAGCCCGCCGTGGTCAACGTTCTTCACCGCCGCTCGCAGCATTTTGTGCTCTTTGATCACCATACGCCGGTACCCATCACCAACCGCTATGACACTCCCGAGACACTCGGACAGGACCGTCTGGCGGCGGCAGTGGGGGCGAAAAGCATCTGTCCGGAGGAGAACCTGCTGATCATCGACGCCGGATCCGCCATCACGTATGATTTTGTATCGGCGGAGGGAGAGTACCTCGGCGGCAACATTGCTCCGGGGCTGAAGATGAGGTTTACCATGCTTCACCGCATGACGAAGAAACTGCCACTTGTGGAGGCGGACGAGAACGAACTGATCCCTCTTTTCGGGACGAACACACGCGACGCTATCGCCGCGGGAGTTATTCGCGGAACGGCATACGAGGTGAAAGGATACATGCGGACATTAGGAGAGAAAGTGCCGCATTTCCGCACATTCCTGACCGGTGGACACGCTCCCTATATCCTTAATAACGTGCGCAGCTCGCGCAGCGAGAAAAGAGAGATAAAATACGAGAAACACTTGGTGCTCATCGGCCTGAATGAGATACTGAGGTTTAATAAATTGAAAGTTGAAAGTTGAAAGTTGAAAATTGAAAACTGAAAAATGAAAATTGAAAGGGCTTTATATAAAGTAGTAGTGTTGTGGATGGTGCTCTTTGCGCCTTTCACCTTTCACCTTTCACCTTTGTCGGCGCAGAATATGACCAGTTCGCCGTACTCACGCTATGCGTACGGAGATATGAACGAGAATGTACCGGTGGCGTTCCGGTCGATGGGTGGAGTAGGTCTGGGAATGCGTAACAACCGGGCGATCAACCCCTCGCAGCCAGCCTCTTATACATCCTGCGACAGCCTCACATTCATGTTCGACGTGGCAGCCAGCGCCTCCTGGAGCAGATACAGAGACGCAAGGGGAATGAAAAACAAAGCGAACGGTAACCTGGAGTACGTCACGATGCAGTTCCCCCTCTTCAAGAAATGGATAGCCATGTCGGTAGGTCTCTTGCCCTACAGTTCCGTCGGGTATGACATCTCGCTGAGCGACTCCATACCGGGTTACCACTTCGTGAAGAACTACACGGGCGAAGGCAACATCAGCCAGGTCTATGGCGGACTCAGTTTCAATATTATGAACTGGCTTGCTCTGGGAGCCAATGTCTATTATATGTGGGGCGATCTGAGCCACATGCGTGCGCTCACCTTCACCGAGACAGCCAACCCCACCATGCAATACGAGATGCTCTCTGTCTCCAACGTGCGTGTCCGTGCCGGCGCGCAGTTCTTCCATACATGGAACAAACACACGGTCAGCCTCGGAGCTGTCTTCGAGCCGCGGATGAAACTCAACAGCGACCTGTATATATACGAGTCGCAGACCAACGACACGATCTATGTCGTCCAGAACGGATGGCAACTGCCGATGGTGTGGGGCGTAGGAGCCAGTTACAACTGGGACTCAAGACTGACCGTTGCCTTTGATTTTGAACGCCAGTGCATGGGTGAGGCACTCTATAACGGTCTGCCGGGCAACCATCCGATCAACGGACTGCAGAACCGCAACCGGTATGCCTTGGGTTTCGAATACAGGCATGACGCTATGGGACGCAAGTACGCCGAGCGAATGCTATGGAGAGCCGGCGTGAGCGTGCAGGACGAGTACCTCGCTTCGATCGGAGCCAAGAAGATAACAGCCGCTATCGGTATCGGTTTCCCGCTATGGACAATAGGTACGGTCATCAACCTCGGAGTGGAATACAACCACCGCGGTTCCGCCGCCGGACTGGAAGACAACTCCTTCCGTTTTACGATCGGCGCATCTATCGCAGAGAACTGGTTCTTCAAACGAAAACTATAGTTTGGCACGGTATTTGAACACTGATTACTGAACACTGATTACTGAACACTGAATACTAACAACACTTAAAAATATACGATTATGAAACTGAGAACTTTACTTGTAGTAGCCATGGCAGCAGCAGTACCGGCTCTGGCATGCGCCAAGAAACCGAAGAAAGCAGAAGCAGCCGCTCCCGTACAGGAGGCTGTTGTGCCGGAAGAGGATCCCGTGATCACGGAGGAATGTGTGATGAACGTATCGCTTTTCCACGAGTCTGTGAAGAACAAGATGTATGCCGACGCGTACGGACCTTGGTGGGAGGTATATACCACTTGTCCGAATGCCAACAAATCCATCTATTCCGACGGAGCCAAGATCGTAGAGGCGCTCTATCAGGCAACCAACGATCCCGCAGAGAAAGAACGTCTGGCTAAGTTAGCCGTGGAGATGCAGGACAAACGTATCCGCTATTTCGGCAACGACGCCAAATACCCGAAGGCATATATCTTAGGCGAGAAGGGTCTGGCTTATGTCGATTTCTACGGAGAGACCAAGCTGGCAGAGGCTCGCGAGTGCCTGCGCCAATCGGTAGAAGGCATGGGGAACAAGAGCAAAGTAATGGTACTGGTCAAACTGGTGGACGTATCCTATGCGCTCTACAAACAGGATCCGAACGGCAAGGCAGAGCAGTTCATCTCGGATTATGAGATAGCCAGCAACGCGCTGGGTGATCAGGCAGCCGATGCGTCCAACAAGAACGCAGAGATAGCCGGCAAACAGAAAGATTATGTAGATAACATCTTCGCTATCTCCGGAGCTGCAGACTGCTCCAAACTGGATGAGATCTACGGCGCAGTGGTAAAAGAGAACCTGACGAATCTCGACATGCTCCAGAAGATTGCCAAACTGTACAAACGTGTACGTTGCACCGAGAGCGAAGTTTATTTCGCCGCTTGCGAGGCTGCACACAAACTGCAACCCACCCAGGAGTCCGCAGCCGGATGTGCATCCATGGCGGCTAAGAAAGGTGACTACGAAGCAGCTATCAACTACTACGACCAGGCTATCAAACTGGCAATGGTAGAGGACGAACTGGAGGACGTAGCGGATTATCAGTACAACGCAGCCTTCTATTGCTACAACAACCTTAAGAAATACGCGGAGGCGCGCAAGTACGCACAGGCTTCTATCGCTACTCTCAGCGGACTGGGACAGAACAAAGGTCAGGGACGTTGCTATATCATCATCGGTATGTGCTACGCAGCAACCCGTCTCTACGGCAACGACGCCAAGGGTGCTATCCTCAACAAGACCGTTTACTGGGCTGCTGTAGATAAGTTCTACAAGGCAAAACAAGTAGACCCGTCGGTAGAAGCACAGGCTTCGGAGTTCATCTCCACCTATAGCCGCTATTTCCCGACCAAGGAGGAGCGCTTCGACCTGCCGAACGAGTTCAACGGCTCTACCTACTATGTAGGAGGATGGATCGGTGAGACGACCAATATCCGATAGTATTCTTATAGCGAGTGCCTCTGTGGTGCTCGCTATGTTTCTTTATGCCTGCTCGAACAGATCGGTAGAGCAAAGCAGGCATTCGGAACCGAGAGAGAAGACAGCGGTGCTGATCACGGATAGTGTCAGCACCCTTATCTCTGATTCCGGTATCACACGTTATCGTATCGAAGCCCCCCAATGGCTGGTCTATGACAAGACCGATCCTCCCTATCAGGAGTTCCCAAAGGGGATCTATCTGGAGCAGTTCGACGAGGACCTGACCGTCAAAGCGCAACTGAAGGCGAACTATGCCTACTACGACGAGAAGGCGCAGCAATGGACACTCCGAGGGGACGTACATGCCCTGAACAGAAAGGGAGAGACATTCGACACACCCGAAATGAAATGGAACCAGGAGGACCACCGCGTCTATTCCGACACATCCATTCATATCGTACGGGAAAAAAGTATTATTGAAGGAATAGGGTTCGATTCCAACGAAGAAATGACCAAATATACCATCCTCAATCCGACGGGCGTCTTCCCCATCAACGAGGAATAAATGGTACATGGTAAATGGTAAAATGGTAAATGACTAAACGGTAAATAGTTTTATGTTATTGGAAAACAAAGTAGCCTTGATCACCGGCGCAGCCCGAGGTATAGGCAAACAAATAGCACTGGCTTTTGCACGCGAGGGGTGCAATATCGCTTTTACGGATCTTGAGATAAATGATCAGGCAGAGGAAACAGTAGCCGAACTGGAAGCGTGCGGTGTGAAGGTAAAAGCCTACGCGTCCAACGCAGCGGATTTTGACGCCGCCCACCAGGTAGTAGAGCAAGTGATCGCTGATTTCGGACGAATCGATATCTTGGTCAACAATGCCGGAATTACACGGGACACGCTCCTCATGCGTATGACGGAACAGCAGTGGGACCAGGTAATCAATGTAAACCTCAAGTCGGCGTTTAACTTCACCCACGCGGTAACGCCAGTAATGATGCGTCAGCGCGGCGGGTCAATCATATCGCTCAGTTCGGTGGTAGGAATCAACGGCAATGCCGGACAAGCCAACTACGCTGCCTCCAAAGCCGGTATTATTGCTCTGACCAAGTCTGTAGCGAAGGAGTTAGGCGCACGCGGTATTCGTGCGAATGCCATCGCTCCGGGATTCATCCTGACCGACATGACCAAGGCGCTGCCGGAAGAGACCCTCAAACAGTTCGTCTCGATGATTCCGATGCGGCGCGGAGGAGAGCCCGAAGAAGTAGCAAAGGTCGCCCTCTTCTTAGCGAGCGACCTTTCCTCCTATGTCTCCGGACAAGTGATCCAAGTCAACGGAGCAATGGTGTAAGATTTATTTCTCGAAAATCTTGAACTGCCACGGCGCGAGGGTGAACTCTTGCGCCGTTTCTATTTTCTGTTTCTTGCCGCAGAGGCATTTATAGGATCCTTCGTATCCCGCCAGATCCAGCGTCACGTGCTGCTCTTCGCCGCTCATGTTCATCACCGCAATGACGGTGTTGGTATGCCAGCGGCCTTCTTTCTGCCGAACGCAAGCGAAGATCTTCTCATTGTCGGTGGCAATACGTACGATAGGAGCTCCTACCTCCGGGCTGAAGAGCGATTTGTTGCGCTCGCGCAGACCGTTCAGCAGGTGATACAGATCCGCCTCTGCATATGCCTCGTCTTTGTCGATCAGGTCTTTCTCGAAGAACTCCAGACGATGGTGATTGCCGCTCAACTGACCGGTGTAGATCATCGGCATGCCCGGAATGACATAGCAGAACGCCTGGAACAAAGGCACAGCGTCGCCCATGCGCTCCTGCTCGGTGCCGTTCCAACTGTTCTCGTCGTGATTGGAGATAAAGTTCATGCGAATAGCCTCGGGACGGATGGTGCTGTCCGCTTTCGCGAAGTTATCCCAGATGTCTTCTACACCCTTCTTGCCTTGCGCAACATCGTTCATCACGTGGTGCAGGCTCCAGCCGTAGTACATGTCAAAAGCACTCTCGGTCAGCTCTTGCGCTTTGTCCTCATCCTCCGCAAGTGTGAACATATCCGGATGGCTCTGACGCAGGTCCGCCATTGCCCAGTTCCAGAAATCGGTAGGCACTTCTCCGGCTACGTCGCAGCGGAAACCGTCGATACCGATGCTGTCCATCCACCAGTGCATGGCTTTCAGCATCTCGGCGCGCATGTCCCGGTTGTCATAATTGAGTTTGGAGATATCTGTCCAGTCGTATTGCACCATCAGGTTGCCCAGGCTGTCGCGGTAGTGCCATCCTTCGTTCTTGGTCCACTCGCTGTCCGGTGCTGTGTGGTTAGCTACCCAGTCGAGGATGACCTTGAAGCCCATCTTGTGCGCTTGGGCTAAGAAGTGCTCGAAGTCTGCCCGTGTGCCGAACTCGGGATTGATCGCGCAGTAGTCGATGATAGAGTAGTAACTGCCCAGCGTACCCTTGCGGGTGATTTTGCCTATCGGCTGGCAAGGCATGACCCAGATGATGTCGATGCCGTTCTCCTTCAGCGTCGGCAGCAACGCCTCTGCAGCGGCAAAAGTGCCTTCTTCGGTCGCCTGACGGGTGTTTAACTCGTAGATCGTAGCGTCATAAGCCCATTTCGGGTGGCGCAACTCCGGCTGCTCTGCACAACTGACCAGCGCAATAGCAGCAATTAGCAATAAGAATGTCTTTTTCATTAGTCTTTAATTATTTGGTATGTTAAGTCTTTGCGGTTGATGATCACGGTCACTTTCTCGCCCAGATAGATACGCTGGTATATGATCTCGTCCGGCCGGTCTATCAGAGGGATGAAATCGCCGTACAGCAGCGGCATGGAGTTGCGGCGCATATGGATCAACTCCGCTACTTCGTTGCGCATGTTACGCTCGTCCAGACTCAGCGTCTCGAACCGCATCATATGCCTGTTGTCCGGATCGTTGCCTCCTACTTCGCCGTATTCATCGCCCTGATAGATACAGGGCACACCCGGCAGCGTCATGTTGAGTACCTCCAACAGCACGGCGCGTTTGTAGGCTTTCTCGGCGTCACCGATACCGATCTCTTGGGTCCATCCTTCCTCTTTTCCGTACGCATAGATATCAATAGCACCTCCTGCGATAGAGGCAAAACGGATCTGGTCGTGGTTGCCGCTGATGTTTCCCATCGTGTGATGGGCACCGTAGGTATGCAGAGAAGTCAGCTCGTTCTGCAGCACCTGGTCCATGCCCTTGTAACCGCACAGCGCCTCGCGGGCGGTGAAATAGACATTGAAATCGAACTGGGCATTCAGCATACCGGTTTTGACATAACTGCCTATCAGTTGCGGGCTGCCGTACGTCTCACCGATCATCCAAATCTCTCTGCCCGGCCAGCGGGTGGCAATCTTCTGGCCTAACATCCGCCAGTAACCCTCCGGGATATGCTTGCACGCGTCGTGCCGGAAACCGTCCAGGTCATAGTTGGCAAGCCAGTACAACGCGCTGTCGGTCATCTGCTCACATACTTCCTCGCGCTCCAGATCCAGCGTAGGGATATGCTTGTCGAACCAAGTTGTCAACCGCGCTTCGTCCCACAGTTCGAAGTTACGTCTGCCGTCCGGCAGAATAGAGTCTGTGTGCCAGTCCGGGTGCTCCTGCAGTGTCGGCGAGTTAATATGCATATGGTTTGCTACATAGTCCAGAATTACGTTTATCTCGTGCGCGTGCGCGCTATCTAATAAGGTGCGCAGCTCTTCCGGGGTGCCGAACCGGTCGTCCAGTTTCGTTGCGTAGATAGGCCAGTAACCATGATAACCGCTGAACTTGGTGTATGTCTTGGTGCTGTCGTATTTATTGCCGTTCGGGAACGGATAGAGACCCCAAGCGTCCCATGGGTTTTGCGTGATTGGACTGATCCACAGCGTGTTGACTCCCAATCTGTCGAAGTACCCGTCGCTGATCTTGGCTGTTATTCCGGCTAAGTCGCCGCCCTGGTAGTCCACGATGTCCAATACCTCCGGGCTGTTCAGCTTCCAGTTGTTGCTTTTGTTTCCGTCGTAGAAACGGTCGATCAGGATGGAGTAGAGCACCTGCGCCTGCTGGTCATGACGGTTCAGCTGGCTGGCGCTCGTTATGATCTTGCCGTCCTCCATCGGCAGCAACATGTCGTTGTAGAGGTAGGTCTCATCCTCCGCATAGATACGCAGAAAACTACGCCCCGGTATTTTGCCGCACATTGTCTCCAATCCCTTGATATCCAGCGTCCATGTCCCGTCTCCCTGAGCTTGCCATAGGTCAACATCAACAATCATGTTCTGCCAGAAGGCTATGAAACTCGGGTTGGCTACACTGTCGTAAAACCCTACGCGCAGTTTGTCGTCTTCGTAACCCAGCGATATCAAGGCCTGACGTACCGGCTTGTTCGGCAAGACAGGTATCTCAAAACTGCCTTTTTTGTCGTAGAAGGTAATGGAATGGATCGAATGGTCGCGGTTCACAAGATCCATCTCGCGGACCACCGGAAGCGTGCCGCTGATATTCAGACATTCTATCGCGTCATCTGATATCCAGTGCATGCTTTTCCAAAGCCCCGTATCGCCGTACAGCGCAGGGATATAATCGGTCAAAAACACATGCATTGTGTCGCCTGTCATACGAACGGGCATAATAGGAGCGGACTCGGCTATGTTTTTAGCAATACAATGGTCTCGTTGGCATCCTGCCAAACAGAGGGCTGTCAGTAGGAATAGAATACTTTTTCTCATAGTTTCGAATATTTAGCGGGGCAAAGGTACTAAAAAAAAACGATATATGCAAATAAAATTTGCGTATTTCAAAAAAAAGCAGTAATTTTGTACCCGGTTTAAATGGTAAATGTTATATACCGGATAAATTGTAAATGGTAAATGACCCAATAGTAAATGGCTTTATGTTAAAGGATACTATTCAATCTTTATTGACTCAAGTGCAGTCTATGTCCGCAACTAATGCGGAGGAACTGGAAGCGCTGCGCATCAAATATCTTTCCAAGAAAGGCGAGATCACGGCGCTCTTCAATGAGTTCCGTCTCGTTCCGGCAGACCAGAAACGCGAACTGGGACAGCTTCTTAACCAGCTCCGCCAGGAGGCTGAGATGCGTATTAACGAGCTCCGCGATCAAATCAGCGTCAAATCACAAGCTACCAACGACAAACCGGATCTGACCCGTACGCCGGATCCTATTGCGCTCGGTACAAGACATCCGCTTTCGCTGGTGCGCGAAGAGATAGAGGATATCTTCTCCCGCATCGGTTTCACGATAGCGCAGGGACCCGAAGTGGAGGACGACAAACATGTCTATGGAATGCTTAATTTTGCGCCGGAGCACCCTGCTCGCGATATGCAGGACACATTCTTCGTGGAGAAAGAGATGGGTGTTCAGAAGCCTACCGACATCCTCCTTCGTTCGCATACTTCGTCTGTTCAGACGCGCGTCATGACGAGCCAGAAACCGCCTATCCGCGTGCTCTGTCCGGGACGTGTCTATCGTAATGAAGCTATCTCGGCGCGTGCCCATTGTTTCTTCCACCAGGTGGAGGGGCTGTATGTAGATAAGAATGTCTCGTTTGCGGACCTGCGCGAGGCGCTGCTTTATTTCTCGAAGGAGATGTTCGGTGCGGATACCAAGATCCGTCTTCGTCCGTCGTATTTCCCCTTCACGGAGCCGAGTGCAGAGATGGATATATCTTGTAATATATGCGGCGGCAAGGGCTGCTCGTTCTGCAAAGGAACGGGTTGGGTAGAGATCCTCGGTTGCGGTATGGTGGATCCGAACGTGCTGGAGTCCTGCGGCATTGACAGCAAGGTCTATTCCGGCTATGCTTTCGGTATGGGCGTAGAGCGTATCACGAACCTCAAATATCGTGTCAAGGACCTCCGTCTCTTCTCCGAGAACGACGTCCGCTTCCTCCGCCAATTCGAGAGCTGCTGATTTTGGTAGCATCAACCCTTCATAAAGCGCAGTTTTGCTGCGCTTTTTTTATGGCTCGCGGCGTAGGCGGTGACCACTTGTCGCGCTTCGCCGGCACTCTCTTTACGTTCGTACCGTTTTTTCGCGCGTCCGCCCCGATTTACTAAAATCGGCTCCGCCCGTCCGCGAGAATAGCAGAAAATATCTTATTTATTTGCATATATCAAAAAATATTCGTAATTTTGCACCGCAAAATATAACTCGTCACTCACTGACGTTAAACAGGTGAAGATATGCGATGAAACGCATATCGAGTGCAGTGCCCGAGTAGTCCCCCACTACGAGGAACCGGCACAAACATAGAATTGAAATAAAAAAGGCGTTTATTGACGCTTGTTTTGGCAAATAGGAATCCGGAAAATTTCTCGTCCCAAAGCAAGATGGTGCAATAAGCGTCCCGTGGGTATGTATTATTATGCCTTACGCCCGACATAGGGCTGGTGGGTCGTACATATCGGGCGTGGGCGTTATTGTTTATTCTTGACGAAGGGTCATTTCCGGAACCTCTATTTGGAGAATGAGCGTGAATAATGTTCACGCTTTTTTGTGTGTATCCTAAAAATCTATGACTTCTAGAGTATCTAGGATAGCGTAGCGGTCTAGGACGACTAGTAATGGAAAATATAATTGGAGAATGCCGAAAGCCGAATAATAAAGTGGAGGCAAAACTAAATTGAATTAATGCTATGGCAACAAAAACAGGAAAGAAGTACATCATTTGTGATGCTTTACCTGCTGATCAGGGTAAGACTTCTACACTTGTAGAGTTGTATAATCGACTATTCTCAGATCCTCATTTTCAACTCATCACCGTACAGAATCCTCCTCGACTGAAACGCGATCGTTGGGGAATATTTGTTGAGACAAAGAAAGGAATAAAAATTCTTATTCAAACACAGGGAGATAAAGTTTCTTCTTATGGTAGGACATTGAAATATTTGGAAGAGATAAATAATAGTGAAGAAATAGATATTATCATTATTGCAAGTCACACGCATGGTGATACGCTAAACTGTGTGAAGAATATTGCCAAAACATATCATTACACTGAAATTTATTTTGGGAATTTCAGGCCAAAAGACAAATATTATTGGCAGCCACCATATAGTAGTATCATAATGGACACAAATATAGATGCTCTATATAATCTGATTTGTAAACTGTAAAAATTTAAGCAGTTATGAAAAAACTATTTACTTTATTCTTTGCGCTGGTAGCCAGCGTAGGAACCTTGTTCGCCTCAGATACACATGTGAATGGCATTTGGTATGATTTTGATACCAGTACAAAAAACGCATCAGTTACTTATCGCGGGAGTTCGTATTCCTCTTACTCAAACGGGTATTCCGGTAATGTAGTTATTCCTTCTTCAGTGATATATAATGCGGAAACATACAGCGTCACAAGTATTGGAAATGATGCTTTCCATGGTTGCACCGGTTTAACCTCTGTAACTATTCCCAACAGTGTCACAAGCATTGGAAATTATGCTTTCCAAAATTGCAGCAGTTTGACCTCAATTGAAATTCCCAACAGAGTTACAAGCATTGGAAAGAGTGCTTTCGGTGGTTGCAGCGGTTTGACCTCTGTGATGATACCTAATAGCGTCACCAGCATTGGAGATAATGCTTTCTCTGGTTGCAGCGGTTTAACCTCTGTAACAATTCCCAATAGTGTCACAAACATTGGAAATTATGCTTTCCAAAATTGCAGCAGTTTGACCTCTATTGAAATTCCTAATAGTGTCACAAGCATTGGAGATTTTGCTTTTGGGTGGTGCACAGGCTTGACCTCTGTGACGATTCCTAATAGCGTCATAAGCATTGGTAAAGAGGCTTTCCGTGATTGCAGAGCATTGAATACTGTTGAGATTCCCAATAGTGTCACAAGTATTGGAGAGCGTGCTTTCTTAGAATGCACCGGTTTGACCTCTATTGAAATTCCTAATAGTGTCACAAGCATTGGAGAGTGGGCTTTCTATTATTGCACCGGTTTGACCTCTGTAACGATTGGCAATAGCGTCACCAGCATTGGACTTTCTGCTTTCTCTGGTTGCAGCGGTTTGACCTCTGTAACTATTCCCAACAGCGTCACAAGCATTGGAAGTAGTGCTTTCGAGTATTGCAGAGGTTTGACCTCTGTTACTATTGGCAATAGCGTCACCAGCATTGGAAGTTGGGCTTTCAATGAATGCAGCGGTTTGACAAAAGTAAACATTACGGACATTGCGGCATGGTGTAATATTGCTTTCAGTAGTATTGGCAGCAATCCATTGTATTATGCCAAGCATCTATATGTAAATGATGTAGAAGTAACTGATTTAGTTATTCCCAATAGCGTCACAAGCATTAGAAAATATGCTTTCTATAATTGCAGCGGTTTGACCTCTGTGACGATTCCCAATAGCGTCACAAGCATTGGAAATTGGGCTTTCTTTAGTTGCAGAGGTTTGACCTCTGTTACTATTGGCAATAGCGTCACAAGCATTGGAGCGGCTGCTTTCTTTGATTGCCCCAGTTTGACCGACATTTATGCTACATGTGGAGATTTAGAAAGAGTAAAGCAGTTATTTAACAATAATAGTAGAGTTAAATATGCTTCGTTGAAATATAGTATTACCTGCAATGTAAATATAGAAGGAGCGGGCAGTGTTCAAATTCCTGAAAATGAATGTGAAGATGCTATTACAGCTATTCCCAATGAGGGCTATCATTTTACTCAGTGGAATGATGGCAATACCGACAATCCACGTACAATAGTTTTAACAAAAGATACAACACTAACAGCGGAATTCGCCATTAACACGTATATAGTTCAATTCTTTGGCTTCAATAGTATATTAATTGATAGCCAATCGGTAGATCATGGGGCAAATGCCGTTGCTCCAGAGGCACCTCAAGTTGAGCATTATGATTTTGTTGGTTGGGATAAAGATTTTTCAAATGTGCAATCAAATCTGGATGTGTATGCACAATATGTGAAAAACACAGAGGCCATAGATAACATCGAGACCACTTCTATACCTTGTAAAGTTATTGAAAACGGTCAAATCCTCATCCTCCGCGGTGACAAAACCTATACTCTCACAGGAACAGAGGTGAAATAAACTGACCGCTGATTACTGATTACTAAAAAAATCCACATTTATTTGCAAGTGTGGATTTTTTTTCGTATCTTTGCACTCGTAAATGCCTCGCCGAGATAGAGTAGGGACCATCTCGAGGTTTTACCGTATCCCGGTATACCTTATAATATACATAGTATATTATCCCGTGATTTTTAATTTTGACCGAAAATGCACAATGAAACTACTTAAAACCAAAGCCCGAAATTGTAAGATTCACCCCGTCCTCTATGATGCATATCTTACGCTTCGTCATAGGATGGGGGCTGAAATGGTGCATCGACGCCAGCGCAAATCGACCATGTGCATCGAGGTGATTTTTTATACCGATAATTTCATGATTGTTATTGGCCGTCTCAATACGCTCAAAGATGCTGAGAAATGTGGTTTTTGGATTATGTGCCGACCGCAAACGAAAAAAGGACATACTATCTACAAAGGACATCCGGTTTTCCAACTCTTCCTGACACCGGTACATCCTAAGAAACAACGCGAAAGAAATACAACTATAACGTCTCTTGACCAACCTGCTATTCAAGCACTTATGGCCTGATTTTATAAAATTATTGCAAAAAAATTTGCGTATTTCAAAAAAAAGCAGTACCTTTGCACCCGATTTTGCGCCTATGAGCGAGCAGAGCCATTATATCATCGAACTTTCGCGCCTTCCTGTAGGCACGCATTCGTTTGATATTCAATTGGATAACGACTTCTTCGCTTCCTTGGAGAAGACCGAAATCCTGAGTGGCAACATCTCTGCTAAAGCGACGCTTAATCTCCGGGAGGAGGACTACCAGCTCAACATTGCGGTTCACGGGACTGTTTTTGTTGTGTGTGACAGGTGCCTCGACCCAATGCCCCTTGACATAGACGACGAGCAAGAGATTTTCTCGGAGGACGAGGAGGACGAAGAAGCCGTACATCGTAAATCGTCCAATCGTACTTTGGATTTATCCTGGCTCGCCTATGAGATAGTTAGTATCAATATTCCGCTCGTTCACAGTCACCAACCGGGTGAGTGCAACACGCAAATGGAACTTCTCCTCCATGATCACCTTTGTGACGAGCCGGATCCCGAAAACGATACTGACGCAGATATAGAATAAAACATTGTAC
>OCTX012180654.1_pt1 | contig 24444 bp, 27 predicted proteins | sample 1539691 | NCBI WGS metagenome assembly OCTX01 (sample SAMN02144231, study PRJEB22623) | gut metagenome | biome: sheep rumen | host: Ovis aries | place: New Zealand
GCCGCGCCTTCGGCGCGGCGTGATCCGCTTCGCTCAAATTATTGGGAGGGAATAACCAATCCCCTCTCGCGCTCACCCCATGCGAGACGAGCTTGGCTCGGGTTTGTCCCGGCGCTCCTGAAAGGGGGCTTCCGAAAGGAAGCCCCCTTTCAGGTGCCGCGGCTGCGCCGCGGTATGATCCGCTTCGCTCAAATACAGCGAGAGGGAATAACCGCGCTTCCTCACCCGACCGTAACCTGGATTTTGCCGGTGTCGGTCGTGATCGTGCAGCTGCCGCCGCTCGTCGTATTCGGAACCTCAACTTTTCCGGTATCGGATTTCGCGTTGAAGACCTTTTCTGTCAGCAGTGAGCCGACGACCTTGCCGGTGCTCGTCTTAATGCGCAGCTCCGACGCGTCACAGCGCTCGAAGAGCACGGCTCCCGTATCCTGCTCAATGGCAATCAGTCCCGTCGAGAGGAGATCTTCCATCTCAAAGAGGCCGGTGCAGCCGTGGAAATCCAGACTGCCGCAGTTCACGTTCCTCAACATCGTCTTCCCGGTGTCCTCACGGATGGTGATCGGCCCTGCGCAGGTCACGGAGTCGAGCTCCACGGCGCCGGTATCCGTACTCAAATCGAGCTCTCCCGCGCTCAGTCCCGAGAGACGAATGGCACCGGTGTCGCTCTTCACGCGGATGTGCTGTCTTGCAGATGCACTGCAGTTGATCGATCCGGTGTCGCTCTCAAGCTCTATGCTGCCAAAAGAAAAATCTTCCGGCAGCGTCACAGAGCCGGTGTCACTCTCAAGCTTCAGATTGTCGTAGTCGTCCTCCGGCAGATAGACCGTGATCGTCGGGGTGTCGATGAGACTGCTTACGACGATCTCAAGGATATTTCCCGGCTGTGTCGTGCCGATCGTGAGCGTGCCGTTGACCACCCTGGCGGATGGCTCGACCTTCTCCGGCTCCAGAAACTCGACGCGGCATCCTCCGTCAGCCGAGGGAAGGAAACTGATGCTCTCGATATTCGCAGAGACGCTGATCTCCCGGAACGAATCCTCTACGTCAACGCTCGTCAGGACGCAAGGCGTCACGTCGAAGGACAGCGGATCCCGGTGATCTTTCGACCTATCAACGACGAAAAGCGCCAGGCCGATCAGCATGAGTGTCAGCGCCGCGGCCAGCAGAATGTTGTTGCCTTTTTTCATCTCGCGCCTCCTGCTTTTTTTCTGTATCGTACCCCCGAAAATCGGCGCTGTCAAGCTCCCGGGGCAAAGCCCGCTCAAGGCGGCGCCAAAACATCGGCGGAAGCGGTTGCGCATCGCGCAGGAGTGTGCTAAAATAAAAACATCCAGATTACGGAGGCGTTCTTATGAAAGAGAAAATGGATAAATTCCTCAAGTTCCTCAAAAAAATCCTGATCAAGCTTCTGCTTTTGGCGCTGCTGGGCGGCCTCACCTGCTGGGTGTATATCCACCGCCGCGTGATCCGCAGCCTCCTGTTCGGTACGCGCATGCCCAAATGCCCGCATTTCCTCCCGCGGCCGATCCGCAGGAAGCTCGGCGCCTGAGAGCTCAATGCAAAACGCCCGCACCTGCGGGCGTTTTTGCATGGAAAGGATGAAAGATGGACGATCATAAAACCATGACCGGCAGGGAGAGTCCCGAGGAGCTGCGCGCAGCCCTTGAGCGGGCTAAGGCGCTATCTTCGGGGAAGGATTATCGGAACAAGGACGCGCTGGCGGCCGCGCTCGCGGCAATCCCCGGCCATCCGCTGCACACGCTTACGCGGGAGAATGAAGCTCTCCTTGCCTTGATCGCACGGGCGAGGCCCCTGATCGGCGGGAGAGAGGACGCAGAGGCGCTGCTCGAGCAGATCCACGGCTTCACAACGCACTATGCCAAGAAGGGCGATCTGCTCTATCCGCTGCTGAAAGTGACCTACCACATCGCCGGCCCATCCGACCTCATGTGGACGGAGGACGACGAGATCCGCGACGCCTTCAAGGTCCTGCTGCGCCGCATTCGGCTCGGCAGGGAATGGCGCGATGAGATGCTCGCGGTGCTTGCGCGGGTGGAAAGGATGGCGGATAAGGAGAAGCGCGCCCTCTTCCCGATGTGCGCCGTAAACTTCAGCGAGCAGGAATGGCGCGGAATCGCACGCGATATGCACGATTACGGAGACTGCCTCGGCGTCAAAGCGGAGATCTGGGAGGGGGCGGAACAGCCTGCTCCTGTCGAGCTCGAAGCCGGGGAAGGGGAGATCGTGATGCCGGGCGGGCATCTGACCCTTGAGCAGCTCATCGCGCTGCTCAACACGATCCCCATGGAGATCACCTTTGTGGACGCCGCGGACATCAACCGCTTCTTCAACGAGGGACCCAAGGTCTTCAAGCGCCCCGGAATGGCGCTTGACCGCGAGGTGTTCTCCTGCCATCCCCCGAAGATCGAGCCGCTGGTGCGCAAGATCCTCGAGGATTTCCGCGCGGGCAGGCGGGACGTGGTGCCTGTCTGGTCGGAGAAGAACGGCCGCGCGATCCTTACGCGCTATATGGCCGTGCGCGGCCGCAGTGGGGAATACCTCGGCACCGTCGAGCTTGTGGAGGACATGCAGGCAGCAAAGGAGCGCTTCGGCAGCGAATCGTGAATATGATGCTTCGCAGTTTTGAGTCCGCGATTTCTCTCGCAGACAATATGAAAAAGGGTGATCCTTGGTTGGATCACCTTTTTTCGTGAAGTATGCTTGGGGAAAGGGCGGCTCAAAACCTGCCGAATCCCTAACCTGCTCGCCCTTCGGGGCGTAGCTGTTGTGCATGTAAACAGGGATCCCCACGGGACAGTAAAACCCGTGGGGATCGAATAGAAAGGAAAAAAGATTGGGAAACGGATCAGGCGACGGATTCATCCATCCACTCGGCGACGCCCTTTTCGTCGAGGCCGAGACCTTCCGAAAGGAAAGCGGCGGCTTCGTTCAGGTTCATCCCGATCAGACGACTGTAGTTCGTGGCATGTGCGCGATGCTCGATCTTGCGCCCCTCGATATAGCCGCAATCATAGCACATATAGAGATCGATCTTCCGGTGTCCGTCAAGCATCATTTCGTGTCCGCAGCAAGGGCAAATCATTTGTATAACCTCCAAACCTTCCAAAAGGTTATCTTTGCATTGTTTGTTATTTAACAGACAAGCAGAATATAGCACTGCGGCCTGCAATTGTCAAGCTCTTTTTGATAAAAATTTGTCAGAACCTTGCGCCCCATATCCTCTGTTTTCGCCGTGCAGAAAAGAATGGACAGCGAAATGGGAATTTGATATGATGTCAGCGTGCAATCACGCGGCGCGACGGACATTCGTCCTGCGCGCAGAAGGAGAAGACCATGCGTTATATCGAAGTGACCGTCAACACGCCCGAGGAGGAGATCGACCGCCGCTGTGAGGAGATGGCTGCATTCGGCGTGAGCGGCTTTGTGATCGAGAACGAAGCCGATTTCCTGAGCTTCCTGGAGAATAACCGGCAGTACTGGGACTATGTGGACGAGGAGCTGAACAGACGCTACAGCGGCCTGAGCCGCATCAAATGCTATCTGACCGACGACGAGGAGGGGAGAGAGCAGCTGCGGCAGATCCGCGCGGCCTACGGCGATGTCGGCGTATCCTTCGTGGAGGACAGCGACTGGGAAAACAGCTGGCGCGAGAATTATAAGCCGCAGGAGGTGGGCGAGCGGCTGGTGGTCGTGCCGTCCTGGGAGGAGATCCCGGAGGGCGGGCGCGTTCCGCTGCGGCTCGAGCCGGGTCTTGCCTTCGGCACTGGCAGCCACCCGACGACGCGGCTCTGCCTCGCGGCCATGGAGCGATTTGTGACGCCCGATACCCGCGTTCTCGACCTCGGCTGCGGCAGCGGCATCCTCGGTATCGGCGCACTGGTGCTCGGCGCCAGGTACTGCCTCGGCTGCGACGTTGATCCCAAGGCCCCGGATGTGGTGATCTCCAACGGCGCGCTTAACGGCCTCGGCCCCGAACGGCTGCAGGCTCGCGCCGGGGATCTGATTGCGGACGCCTCCCTGCGCCGCGCGCTCGGCGGAGGCTATGACCTCGTGCTCGCCAACATCGTCTCGGACGTCATCATTGCGCTCTCGCCGCATGTGCCCGCCTTTCTGAAGCGCGGCGGCGTCTATATCAGCTCCGGCATCATCGACGGCCGCGAGCAGGAGGTGCTTGCCGCCATCGAGCAGGCTGGCTTCACTGTGATCGAGCGCAGGCGGGAAGAAGAGTGGCATTGCTTCGTCGCCAGGAAGCCCTGAAGAACAGAGAATCAAAAATCGCACCGGTTCGTTCACTGAAACCGGTGCGATTTATTTCTTTACAGCTTTGACAGGACGATCAGCAGCACGCCGCTTTCAACGCTTAGCGTGACTGCCTCCTCCCTCCACTCATTGCTCACGCCGAGCGGGAAGGCGTCCGTGAGCTCCACGTTTTCAAGCTCGTATTTGGCTCCGCGGATACTGACGCCCGTACAGCGGTCCTCCGCCGCGAAGACCGAGAGGGAGAAGCCCTCGAGCCGCGGGAGCGTGAGGCTTCCCGCCGTGAGGGTAAAGATCCTTGTATCCGGACTCAGAATGCGCACCTGCACGCCGCGCTTCTGTGCGAACACGGCGGACTGCAGGTTGGCGAGTGTGTGGTCGAGCCGCCCGCCGAGACCGCAGTAGATATCCGCGCGCGCAAAGCCCATTTCGATGGCGGCGCGCAGGGCGATGATCGTGTCGGTGTCGTCTTTCTCGGAGGGAAAGCGCCGCAGGGGGATCTCCGGGTCAACCTCGCCGTCATAGGAATCGAAATCGCTCACGAGCAGATCCGGCCGGATGCCGCAGCGCCGGGCGTAGGCATAGCCTTTGTCGCAGGCGATCACATAGGTATCCGCATCCGGCGCGGGGAGGGGCGAGAATTCCCCGCCGGAGATGATCATACAGTTTTGTTTCATAGCGTCCTTCTTTCAGTGCTTCCCCCGGCGGATGGCCTTCTGCATCCGCTCCGAGAGATCGGCCAGCTCCTCCGGGCGGAGCTTCTGCACGGCGCGGTCGAAGGTCAGCAGACCGTTGGTCTCGTCCTCCACGTCCGTAAGCTGGGTGTAGATCGCCCCGCAGAGCCCCTGCGGGATCAGCGGCAGCACCTGCTGCTCGTAGAGCTCGCGCAGCGCGCGGACGAAGCTCTCCCGATCCTTCAGGATACGGTAGCCGTAGGTCTTGTCGAGGTTTATGCTGTGCTCCGGGAGCTTCCAGACATAGCCGCCGAATTCCGAAATCAGCACCGGCCTGTCGCTCTTTGGGATGCGTAGCGGCCGGAAATAGATATGCAGGCTCTCCACGTCGCTCTTCGTCTGCCTGAACCAGCCGGAGGTGCTGTCGATGAAGCGCTCCGGGTCGAGCGCCTTCAGCCGCGCGTAGGCCTCGTCCGCCCGGAATTGCCCCCAGCCCTCGTTGAAAATCGTCCAGAGGCAGATACTGGGGTGATTTCTCAGCAGCCGCACGGTCTCGTCCATCGCCGCGAGGAAGTTTTTCTGCATTGCAGGGTCCGGGTTCAGCCTGCTGTCGCGCCGCCGCTGGAAGCCGATGGTCGGCAGCGCGTTGTCGCGCACGAATCGGTATACGCCTGCGTTCACCATGTCCTGGAAGACGATCATCCCCAGCCGGTCACAGTCGTAATAGAACTGCTCCGGCTCGAGCTTGATGTGCTTGCGCAGTGTGTTGAAGCCAAGCGCTTTTGCAGCGAGGATGTCGCGCGCGAAGGCGTCCGGATCGGCGGGGGTATAGAGACCGTCGCTCCAGTAGCCCTGGTCGAGCAGGCAGTTGAAGAAATAGGGCTTACCGTTGAGGCAGAGACGGGGCAGGCCGTCAACCGTCTCTATGGTCAGGCTGCGCAGCGCAAAATAGGATTCCACGCTGTCCTCGCCGCTGCGGAGCAGGAAGCGGTAGAGCTTCGGATGCTCAGGGCTCCAGAGCTCGGGCTCGGGGATCGTGATATGCGCCATGCCGCCGCGCAGCGGGATCTCCCGCCCGTCCAGAAGGATCAGCCCGTCCTGCACGCCTTCCGCAGTGATCTCCGCCCAGTCGCGCCCGCAGCGGATCGCGAGGGATTTCACATAGCTCTGCGGGACAGGCTCGAGCCATACGCTCTGCCATATGCCGGAGCAGGGCGTGTACCACATCCCGCCGCGCTTTTTGCTCTGCTTGCCCAGGGCGAATCGCGGGTCGAGGTCGTTGCTCACACGCAGGCGGAGCTCGTTTTCACCGGGCTGCAGCGCTTCGCTGATGTCGCAGGAGAAGGGGAGATAGCCGTTTTCATGCCGCAGGTATTCCCGGCCGTTGACGAACAAGGCCGCGCTGCGGCTCACCGCGCCGAAGTGCAGCAGGATATGCCGCCCCTCCCAGCCCTCCGGGAGCGCGAAGCGCCGCCGGTAGGTCATTTCTTCGCCAATGTCGGGTGGCTCCTCAACACCGGAGAGCAGGCTTTCCGGGCAGAAGGGGACAAGGATCCGCTGTGTTTTCCCGCCGCATTCCAGCTCCCAGCTCCCGTTGAGGCAGAGCCAGTCCCTGCGCTGCAGCTGCGGTCTGGGATAGCGTGCCCAGGGGATCTGCGGCAGCGCGGCTCCTTCTTTGGTCAAGCGTCGGATCATATGCCCGCCTCCTCTGTATTTCTGCACACAGTATAGCGCAATTCCCCTCCCGCGTCAAAGACTGCTTGAGCTTTTTGCAAAATGGGTGTATACTGATTCCGGAAGGATTTGCAAGCCGTGCTTTGAAGCATTCTGTGGGAGGATCCGCTATGGACATTTTCCGTTATCTGCTGATCGTACTGATCGGCTATCTGATCGGCTGCTCAAACCTCGCTTACTATATCGCCAGAGCCAAGGGCTTCGATATTCAGAAGACCGGCACAGGCAATCCCGGCGCATCGAACGCCATGATGCTGCTGGGCTGGAAGTTCGGTATCCTCGTCGCCCTGCATGATATCGGGAAGGCGGCGCTTGCCGTGTGGCTCTGTTCGAAGCTCTTTCCCTCTCTCGCGCTCTGCCGCGAGCTCGCCGGCGCCGCGTGCATCCTCGGGCATCTTTTCCCGTTTTACCTCCGCTTCCGCGGCGGGAAGGGCTTCGCCTCAACGATCGGCACGATCCTGATGCTCAACTGGCGCGTCGCGCTCTGCATCCTCGCGGTCATGGTCGTGCTCGTGCTCATCACGGACTACATCGTGGTCGGTACCGTGACGACGGTCGTGGCCTATCCGGCCTACTGCGCGGCAACGCAACAGTTCTTCGCCGCCGCGATCCTGACGGTCGTCGCGCTGATCATCCTCTATAAGCACCGCGAGAACTTCGTGCGCATCCTCCGCGGCACCGAGGTGGGTCTGCGCAAAGCCAACCGCGGCGAGATGCGGATCGACAGGAAGTGATCTTCCGGCCGCAGTATCATGACTCGGTCGTACAATAAACGCGAAATCCCCCCGGCTCTCGCCGGGGGGATTTCGCGTATAAAGCGGAGTATTACATGAATTTCGGCCTTTCCCTGCCGTCAGCAGGGGGGACGTAGCCGTGCGCGATGCCGGGGTGCTTCTCCTTGAGGATCGCGTGGATCTCGTCCACGTCCTTCTCTTCGTTGAAAATGAGGTTGGCAAACTCCTTACCGTCGTGGACAAGGATCAGGCGGTAGTAGTAATAGGCGGGGCTGTCGTCCGGCTGGCACTCGCTGATGCGGGTGAAGCTGCGGTCGATATACTCGTAGGGTACATAGTACTTCACGCCGAGGTCGCGGTAGTAGAGGCAGAGCTCGCCAATGCTCACCCGGCCGATCTTCCGCGCGGCCTTGAAATCAGCGATATGCGCTTCATCCTTGATGTATTTCTTGTCGACGCCCTTGAATCTGAGTCCGAATAAGCTCATGCCGCGGGTTCCCTTTTCTTCCCTCCGAGCGGCCAGGCGTACCAGCCCTTGGGCAGCTTGAGGGCGATGAGCGTGCCGAGGATGCCGCTGAGCGTGCCGGTGATGAGTCCGCCGAGAACATCGGTAGGATAGTGCACAACGAGATAGATGCGGCTCAGCCCCATCAGCAGCCCAAACACGACGGCCAGCCAGCTGACTTTCTTGTTGCCCAGCAGAAACAGCGGGATCATGGCGGCGAAGGCCGCGTTGGTATGCCCGGAGGGGAAGCTCATATCGCTCTCCATGTGGCTGCCCATCTGAACCCAGAGCGGGTAGAAGAAGCCGTTGATATCGGCATAGGGGCGCGGCCTGGCGACCCAGACCTTCAAAAAGAGGTTTACGAGGATCACGCCGATCAGCAGCCCGAAGGCCATCGCTGTGCCGTAGCGGCGGGTCTTTTTCACGAAAAGCAGCGCAAGCGAGAGCAGGATGAGGAATATGCCGCCCTTGCCGAGCAGGGAGATAAAGCTCATGAAGACGGTCATCGCGGAGCCGCCCCAGTCATAGAGGCTGTGCACCGCCTGGGTGACGGACTGGTCGAAGCCGGCGAAGACGGTGTTGAGCCAGAGCGCGGCGGAGGTCATGTCCATAGATGCATTCTTCCTTTCTTTCTGTCTTGCCGCTATTCTACCATATCCATTTCGGAAAAGCTATCAAAACTTCACGCGATCAGGAGCAGTTCTGCCTGCGCCGGGCAGTAGTCAGGCGAGACCCTGCCAATAGCGGAACACAAAGGCGCCGAAGGGGGAGCGGCTCTGAAGCTGCTCGCGCAGCAGCGCGTCCAGCGCATCCCCGGCGGCAGCGCGCTCCTCGGCCGTGACGCCGCGACGACTGAACACGGCCTTCTCCGCCGCCATGCGCAGCGTATCGGGGATCGCGTACTCCGACCCGGCGGCCTTTTTCGCGCTGCGGTACATGGCGATAACGGCCTTGCCGTTGTCCGCCTGGCTGATCCGCCGCTTCATGACGCGGCGCAGCAGCGCATAGCGCAGGAAGAAGAGCGCAGCAAAGATCGCCGCGGCGATCAGCAGGATCGCCCAGCTCGGCAGAGAGGACGGCGCTTCCGCTTCCTCCACCCAACCGACCGGCAGCGTCTGCGCGCCGGGAGTCGGAGCGGGAGGCGGGGAGGGGATGGCTGTCGGCACGTCGGCTTCGCTCTGCATCAGCGCCTGCGTCTCCGTCTCCGTCTCCGGGCTTTCCTCCGTGCTTTCGCCGCTTTCTCTCGCCGCAGAGGCGCTCTGCCCGGTGACCTCCAGAGGCAGCCAGCCGAGCCCTTCCCGGTAGATCTCCACCCAGGCGTGTGCGTCCGCGCCGCTGACCGTCACAGTATCTCCGGCCCTTGCTTCGGATACGAAGCCCACGGTGACGCGCGCGGGAATGCCCAGCGCACGGCAGATCGCGGCTGCAGCGCTCGCATAGTGGATGCAGTATCCGCCATCGGCCCGGGTCAGAAAATAGGTAACCACGTCGCCGTCCGGGTAGACGGCGTCCAGATCATAGCTGACTTGCGAGCGCACGGTCTCCGCTATCGTTTCGATCAGCGCCGGGTCATCAGCCGTGAGACCCCGCAGGGCGCAGAATGCGAGGACGGCCTCGCGGGTCTCCTCCGGCAGCCTGGTATAGACCTCCTGCGCGTAAACGCGATAGGCCTCCTCCTGCGCCCGCAGGCCGCGCGGCAGGGTCAGCTCCGAAAGGGAGGCGGCGTAGCAGCGCAGCGTCAGCGTCCCGGGCGCGGTGCTCTGCGCGCCGCTGTCACCCGCTTCCTCCCAAACGGTGAAATAGGGGAGCGGCAGGTCGGCGCATGCAGTCAGCATCTCGAGGCGCAGGCTGTACGCCGCGGAGTGCCCCTCCGCCGCGGCCTCCGCCGTGAAATTCAGCGAGCTCATGCCCGGCGGCTCCTCGGCCGGAGACCATCCCGAGCCGGTATAGTCTCCATAGGAGCGTGTGCGGAAATACAGTCTTCCGTCTCGCTCGGCTGTGTAGCGAAAGACCGGCAGCGCCGCCGATAGTCGATCATAGGGCTCCGTCAACGCCAGCGTATCCTCCTGCTGCCAGGAGAGCGCGAACGCGGGCAGCTCGGTCATTTCACCTTCTCCACTGCTCTCCGCAATCACAGGCAGCGTCTCGGCGAAGGACGGGACAAGCTGCTCTTGCTGTGTGGAAAAGGTATCCGCAATGCGGCTGAGGAACTCGTCCACGCTGCGGCTCATCGCGAGGTCCTTTTCTGTGTAGGTATAGGAGGTGGGCGGCCGCAGCGCGAGCAGCGCCAGCAGCACGAGCGCGACGGGAAGAACGGAGAGGATCACCGCGCGGCCGCTGGACGAGTCGGGGTCCCAGCGGTCTCCGCTGATCAGCAGGAGAGCCCAGAAGGCCGTGATACAGACCGTGGGAAACGTCGATGGCTCTGCGTTCACAGCAATACAGAAGCCGAGGATCGGCAGCGTGCCGAGCAGCATGATAAAGATGCGGCCGCTGCGCAGCGTCAGCGCGGAGGCCAGGAAAGCGGCGAGCAGGAAGCCGACGAGCAGCAGGACCATCGTCTGATCCTCTGTCGCCCTGTCATAGAGGAACTCGCTGCCCGGCGCGTAGATCTGCGTGTAGTATGCCCCGCCTATCTGGTCGAGCAGGTCGCCAAGCTGCCCTGCGAGATCCTCGCCGAAGCGACGGTAGGCCGCGTAGAGAAGCAGCCCTGCGGCAGGCATGCCGAGGAGGATGCCGCGCCGGAAGGAGGCCGCGACCCATACGCAGAGGCAGACGGCAGCCGTCCACGCGGCGAGATTGGCCCTCGCCGTGCTGCCGATGCTCTCCGTGAGCAGCGACAGCGTAGAAAGCACGGCCATCAGCAGCAATAGCAGGTTGACAATGCGGTTCAATTTGAGCTTCACAGCCGCACCTCCCCGCCGTCAACATGGAAAATACAGCGCGCATTGGCCGGATCGAAGATGCAGGGCTTGGCCATCGGCTGCAGGAGGATAGCGCGCAGCGCATCGAGCGCACCGCGCTCATCTGCCACGGGATAAAGCTCCCGGGAGACGATCGTGTGCTTCAGTTCGCGCTGACAGAGCGCGAGACTCAGCCAATAGAGGCTCTCCAGCCCCCGGTCGTCCTCGCCGGGACGATCCAGCACAATATAGATCTCGCTGTTCGCGGCGATCAGCGGCTCGCGGACGATCGGGCTGTCAACCTTGGAGGAGACCTTCCAGTGGATGCTTTTCACCGCGTCGCCCTGGCGGTAGGGGCGCAGCTCATGCTCCTCGGAGTAGCCGCCGCCGTATTTCGGCACAAGCACTGGCGCCGCGTTCAATACGGCGTCCAGCTTCGGTGCGCGCTCCGCTTCGATCGGCTCCGGCACGACGGTGCAGCGCAGTGCCGCGTTCGGCTTTTGCTTTATGCGCACGAGCTCCAGCAGGTCGCAGCATTCCAGCCCTTCGATCCGGCAATCCAGAGCGCCGCAGAATGCAGTGGGGAGCGGGCAGGCGGCGCTTCCTTCGCTCAGAGAGAGAAGATGCAGCCGTTTTCTGACTTCCTCGCCGGTATAGCGGTTGCGGATCGAGACCGTCACGCTCACGCGGCTGAGCGGCAGCAGCGCCTTCGTCTCAAAGCGGATTTCCATGTTCTGCTCCGCGCCTCGCGTCACAATCTCCGGCGCAGCGAGAGACGCGCGCAGCGACAGCATCGAGCGCAGTGAAAAAAGCAGCAGCACCGGCGGGATCGCGACGGCGGCCCAAAAGAGATAGCCGGCGAACCAGCCGATATAGACGAGCTTGAAGAAATACAGCGCGGCGAGGAGCAGCAGATAGAGGAAAAAACTGAAGGTAGGCATTTCAGTGGATGGCAGGAGCCGGGACCGAGGAGAAGAGCTCCTCGAGCACGGCGGACTGTGTGCTGCGGTCGCTGAGCTCGGCGGGCCAGAGGAGTCGGTGCTCGATGCAGTCCGAGAAAACAAAGCGAATGTCGCGCGGCAGGACATAGTCCCGCCCCTGGATCCAGGCAGTAGCGCGCGCAAGCGAACTCAGCGCGAGCGAGGCGCGGGGACTTGCGCCCTGCAGAATGCGCGGATCCTTTCTTGTCTTTTCGCAGAGCGTTACGATATAGTCGAGCACACTGTCCTTGACATATACGCTCTCGACCTCCTCGCGGATGTGCAGCAGCTCCTCTCGCGTCACGATCCGGGCGAGCTCCTGCCTGCCCGGCCCCATGTTGCGCCTGCGCAGGATCTCCACCTCGTCGTCATGGGCGGGGTAGCCCATGGAGAGCCGGATCATGAAGCGGTCCATCTGCGAATCGGGCAGCAGCTGCGTGCCCTTCGCCCCGGCCGGATTCTGCGTTGCGATCACGACAAAGGGCTGCGGCAGGGGATAGGTGCGGTTGTCCACTGTGACCTCGCCCTCCTCCATGGCCTGCAGCAGCGCGGACTGCGTGCGGCTTGTCGCGCGGTTGAGCTCGTCCGCAAGGAAGAGATTGCAGAGGATCGCGCCCTTCTGGTAGCGCATCTCACCGGAATTTTTATCGTAAATGGAAAAGCCCGTGACGTCTGAGGGCAGCACGTCGGGCGTAAACTGCACGCGGTTGTAATCGAGGCCAAGCGCCTGTGACAGGGCGACCGCCATCGTCGTCTTCCCGACGCCGGGGATGTCCTCCATGAGAATATGCCCGCCGGCGAGCACGGCGAGGAGCGCCTTGATGAGCACGTTGTCCTTGCCGACGATGGCCTTGTCAAGCTCGCGGATGACCGCCTTTGCTTTTCCGACGGAGCTGATGGTGTTCATATCTGTGTCCTCCATACTTGAAGTTACACGACTATACCATATCCGAGAGCGTGAAACAAGCACATCAATGTGAACAATGTCGACGCGCCTGCTCCGGCAGCAGAAAGAGTGCTGCCGCGAGCAGAGCGAAGCCATAGCCCCGCAGCGCGAGCAGCAGCCCTGCCGTGAACAGCAATCCGAAGCAGAGCCAGCCGCTGATGCGCAGGATCTGTTTTGCACGCTTGCCGCCCCAGAGCGCCGCGGCGAGCGGCTCGAGGATCTGCCCGCCGTCGAGCGGATGTGCGGGGAGGAGGTTGAAGACCGAGAGCAGCGCGCTGCAGCCCGCGCAGAGCCGCAGCCAGTTCCAGCCTGTTTTCATATGAAGCAGCATCAACAGCTGCGCAAACAGCAGCCCGGCCAGCGGGCCGGCAAAGGCGATCAGAACGCTGCTCCAGAGCTCGTTTGGCTCACGGAAGCGCAGACAAAAGCCCCGCCCCTCAAAGCGGAAGCTGTCGATCCGCCCGCCCAGGAAGCGGAGCGTGCCGATATGACCCAGCTCGTGCACCGCCGCGGCGGCGAGCAGAGCCGTCGTCTCATACGGCAGCGCCGTGAGCAGCACGGCCGTGAGCAGGAAGAAAACGGCGCGCTCGATCATACAGGCGCGCAGGAGTTCGGTCGGTTCATTTCATCACCCGTAGAGTGTATCGCCGCCGCGCCCGGACTATGCGCAGTTTGCAGTTCTCGCAATTGAAATCGCGTCCCTCTTGTGATATACTCGAGCCATCAAGTAAAGGAGCGATGACGGTGGAGGATTTTACGCACTTCAATGAGGAAGGCCGCGCCAAAATGGTGGACGTAGGCGAAAAACCTGTCTCGACCCGCACCGCGGTGGCAGCCGGGCGCGTGCTCGTGAACGAGCACACCTTTGCGCTCATCCGCAGCGGCGGCATGAAAAAGGGCGATGTGCTGACGGTCGCGCAGGTCGCGGGCGTGATGGGAGCAAAGCGCACGCCGGATCTGATCCCCATGTGCCACCCCATCCCCATCAGCGGCATTGACCTCAGCCTCTCTCTCGACGAGCAACGCCTCTCGGTCGAGATCGAGGCCTCCGTCCGCTGCGACGGGCGCACCGGCGTGGAAATGGAAGCGCTGACTGCGGTCTCCGTCGCCGCGCTCACGGTTTATGACATGTGCAAGGCCGTGCAGAAGGACATGGTGATCTCCGATATCCGGCTTCTTTCCAAAACCGGGGGCGTGCATGGGGAATTCCACCGCGACGAGCCGTGATGAATGCGTAAGAAATGGAAAAGCCGCTGCATCAGCAGCGGCTTTTACTATTATGTGTTTTTACACAAGGGTGCGGTTTCCGCCGCGCTTTTTACGCGTTGACCGCGTCGATAAAACGCAGGAAGGCGGTCTTGCCGGAGGGCGTGCGCTTGTATACGCCGGCGTCCTCGAGCACGCACATGAACACGCGGCCTACCTCCTGACGGAGGATCTCCCCGGCGTTCTCCTCGTTGAAGTCGTAATAATGCTTGAGTCCCTCGGCCCAGTCTGCGTGCGCGGCGGTCTTCTCGTTGACGCGCAGATCCTCTCCCGCGAGGATGGCCCGTCTGAGCTCCTCCAGCTCGCCCTTGAGCCGGGAGGGGAGCACCGCCAGACCCATGACCTCGATGAGGCCGATGTTCTCTTTCTTGATATGGTGCAGCTCCTGATGCGGATGATAGAGCCCGAGCGGGTACTCCTCGGTAGTTAGGTTGTTGCGCAGCACAAGGTCAAGCTGGTATTGTTCGCCGCGGCGGCGGGCGATCGGCGTGATGGTGTTGTGCGGCGTGCCGTCGGTCTCGGCGTAGATCACGGCGCTCGCATCGCTGTAGCCGCGCCAGCGCGTCAGGATCTTGTCTGCCAGTTCGACGATACGGCTGCGGCCCGCCGCCGTGAGCCGGATGACGGACATCGGCCATTTCACGAGCCCGGCCTCCACATCCTCATAGCCGCGGAACTCGATCTTCGTTTCGATCGGCGCCTTGGCCATGGCAAACTCATAGTGGCCGCCCTGAAAATGATCGTGACTGAGGATGGAGCCGCCCACGATGGGCAGATCCGCGTTGGAGCCGACGAAATAGTGCGGGAAGAGCGTCACAAAGTCGAAGAGCTTTTCAAAGGCGCTGCGGTCGATTTTCATCGGCGTGTGCTGTGAATTGAAGACGATGCAGTGCTCGTTGTAGTACACATAGGGGGAGTACTGCCAGTACCAGGGGGAACCGGCGATGGTGAGCGGCATGATGCGGTGGTTCTGCCGCGCGGGGTGGTTCATACGCCCGGCGTAGCCCTCGTTTTCCGCGCAGAGCTGGCACTTCGGATAGCCCGACTGCGGCGCAAGGCGGGCGGCCGCGATGGCGCGCGGGTCCTTCTCTGGCTTGGAGAGGTTGACCGTGATGTCCAGATCGCCGTATTCGCAGGCATAGACCCACTTGAGATCCTTGCGGATCCGGTCGCGGCGGATATAGTTGGTGTCGCAGCTGAAGCGGTAGAACCAATCGGTCGCGGCCTCGGGGCTCGCTTCGTAGAGCGCGGCGAATTTCTTCCGCAGCTCGTGGGGAAGAGGGGTGATGGCGCCCATGAGCTTGGTGTCGAAAAGATCGCGTGCGGTGATGTTGTCGTCCAGAAGCCCGCGGGAAACGGCGTCGTCCGTGAGCGCCTGCAGGATCTCGCAGAGCTCGGGATCGCCGATCTCTTCCCCCTCGGCCTCATCCAGACCCATGACCTCGAGCAGGCGGTTGAAAGCCCAGAGCTCGTCTCCGCTCTCAAGAAGCCCCTTGTCGAGCGCGTAGCGTATGAGCGCGTTGATGTATCCTCTCATGTCTTATCCTCCTCCAGCAGTACGCCGCCCTCAGGGCGGATGGACAGCACCTGGCAAGCGCCTGCGCCGAGCACGGCGTCCATACCGCTGCGGAAGCTCTCAAGCAGATCCAGCGGCACGAAGGCCTGGATCGTCCCGGCGAAGCCGCCTCCGTGTACGCGGCAGGCGCCGCGGCCTCCCAGCAGCTTAGCGGCGAGCGCGAGCGTCAGCGCAAGCTCCTGGTGCGCCGTGTTCCCCGTGGGGACGACGTTTTGCAGGTACAGCCAGGAGGAGCGGCCGGACTCGTTGACCAATTCCAGGAAACGTGCAAAGTCGTTCGCTTTCAGCGCCTCGACTTCTTGTTGGACGCGGCGGTTATCGTCATAGACGTGCATCGCGCGCATTACCGCGCGATCCCCGGCCAACTTGCGCACTTCGGGCAGGCGGCTGTAAAATTCCGCCTCGTCTACCTCTCGCAGAACGTCCTTCCCGAACACGGCGCATACCTTTTTGAGCTCACGCGGGATCGCCGCGTACTCGTCCGTCAGGTCGGCGTGATCCGCGCCGGAATTTACGATGCACAGCGCATGGCCGCAGGAGGAAAAATCAAAGGCCAAGGGCTCGACGACGGGCTTGTCCCGATCGGCAAAATCAATGGTCACGATGCCGCCTACGGAGGAGGCCATCTGATCCATCAGGCCGCAGGGCTTTCCAAAGTACACGTTTTCCGCATACTGCCCGATCTGCGCAATCTCGACGGCGTTCAGCCCGCAGCAGCTGAGCTCGTTGATGATCGTGCCGATCAGTACCTCGAAGGCAGCGGAGGAGCTCAGCCCGCTGCCGGGCAGCACGCGGGATGTCACATAGGCGTCAAAGCCCTGGATGGCGCGAGGACGGGAGGCAATGCGCGCGGCGACACCGCGGATGAGCGCAGCGGTCGTGCCCTTTTCATCCTCACGGATTTCCGGCTCGTCCAAAGCGATCTCGCAGAGCGGGTAGCCCTCCGAGAGCACACGGATCACACCGTCGCTGTTGAGGTCGACGGCCGCCAGCGTGTCGACGCTTACGGCACCGGCCAGCACGCAGCCAAGCTGGTGGTCCGTATGGTTTCCGCCAATCTCGGTCCGGCCGGGAGCGGAGAAGATAAAGCGCGCGGGGCGCGAAAAGGTCCGGGCAAATTTCTGCTTGAGTTCCTCGTACATGGGAAGCCCTCCGGTTCGTTATTTTTCCGTATCAAAATACCACATTTGGCTCTCCAGGTCAACCGGGATGCGGGCAATTCCGCGGTTGCATTTCTGGAATGTGCGTACTATAATTAACACATCTTTATGTATAGAAATCGGAGGGGGAGAATGACGGAGTTTACCATCTCTCTCGCAGGTATACCCATCTGCGTACGCGCCATTTTTGCCCGGACGGAGCGTTTTTGCTCCGATTATCTCAGCGACGAGACGCCCTGTGTCTGCTTTTCGGTCACAGAGGAGGATCTGCGCTGTGAACAGATCCACGCGGATCGTACCGCGCGCGAGGAAGGGCAGACGCCGAGGATCTGGGATGCCGAATATCTCGAGCAGCTTGCGCTCTACCGCAAGATCGCGGAGGATTTCCTTGAGCGGGGCGTGCTGCTCTTTCACGGCTCTGCCATCGCCGTGGACGGCGAGGTTTATCTCTTCACAGCGCACAGCGGTGTGGGCAAGAGTACGCACGCGCGGCTCTGGCGGCAGGCTTTCGGGGATCGAGCCTTCATGGTCAACGACGACAAGCCGCTGCTCCGCATTACCGAGAGCGGCATCCTCGTCTGCGGCACGCCCTGGGACGGAAAGCACCATCTGAGCCGCAACACCATGCTCCCTTTGCGCGCAGTGGGCGTGATCACGCGCGGAACAGAGAATCGCGTGGAAGAGCTCAGTCTGGCAGAGGCCTATTCGCTGCTGCTGCAGCAGAGCTATCAGTCGGATAACGCGGAGCGCATGAAGCGCGTGCTGCAGTATGTCCATCGCATCACGACGGGCGTTCCCGTACGCCGCGTTATCTGCAACCGAGATCAGGAGGCGGCTTTCGTCTCCTATGAGGGGCTAAGAGCATGAGCAGCTTTGAAGAAGAACTGGAAAAACACGGAAACATCGTCTTTCCCAATAAAGGCCGGAGCATGATGCCGCTGCTCCGGCAGGATCGGGATCTCATGGTGATCGAGAAGCGGGGGAAAGAGAGATGCAGGCTTTACGACGCTGTGCTCTTCAAGCGCGGCACAAGCTATGTGCTGCACCGCATCATCGAAGTCCTGGACGACGGCTATCGGATCGTAGGAGACAACTGCGCCGTGCCGGAATTCGTCCGCGAGGATCAGATCCTCGGCGTGATGACCGCCGTTGTGCGCGACGGGAAGACCATCCCTGTCACGGACCCGGCCTATCAGCGCTATGTGCATCTCTGGTGTGATCATTTCCCCATTCGCGCCGGCCTCATCAAGACCCGGCAAAAGCTGATAGATTGGAAGAGAAAGCTGTTTTGAAAAACGCAGATATCCTGCGCTGGCTCAGCCGCGTGGCGGGAAAAGAAAAATGGAATATCCTCGCTCTTACGCTCACGCAGGTTGTGATGGGCGTTCTTGGCGTCTCTATTGCGGTTATCCTGCGCGGCCTGGTTGACGCGGCGGTCGGCGCTGACGTGCCGGGGATCAGGAAATATGCCCTTCTCTTTGCCGCAGTGGTTGTCGTGCAGCTCATGCTCGGCTTCCTCACGCGCTTTCTGCGCGAGTGGACGGAATCCGGCCTGGAAAACCGTTTCCGCGCTCGTTTGTTTGCGTGTCTGCTCCGCCGCGATTACGCGACGGTCACTTCGGTGCACACGGGCGAGTGGATGAACCGCCTCACCTCGGACACGCATGTTGTCGCGCTGAACGCCTCCGAGATTCTGCCGAATCTCGCCGGAATGCTCGTGCGCCTCGTCGGCGCCCTTGCCGCGATCATCGTGATGCAGCCGCTGTTTGCGGCCGTCCTGATCCCTGTCGGCCTCGTGATGATCGGCGTGACCTATTTCATGCGCGCGGGACTCCGCCGCCGCCACAAGCAGGTTCAGGAGGCGGATGGGCGCGTTCGCGTCTTTCTGCAGGAGCGGCTCAGCAGCTTGATGATCGTCCGCAGCTTCGGCATGGAGGAGAGCACGGAGAAAGAGGCGGCCGAGAAAATGAGCCTGCACCGCAGCGCACGGATCAATCGCAATCTGTTCTCCAACTTCTGCAATCTCGGCTTCGGCGTCGCCGTGCAGGGCAGTTACGCCGCCGCGGCGATCTACTGCGCCGTCGCTATCTTCCGCGGCGCCATGAGCTACGGTACCTTTACCGCTATTCTTGAGCTTGTCGGCATTGTCCAGCGCCCGATGGCGAATCTCTCCGGCGTTATCCCGCGCTTTGCTTCCCTCGTTGCGAGCGCGGAGCGATTGATGGAGGCGGAGTATTTCGCCGAAGATGCAGCCAGGACAAGAACAAAGGAGGAGATCCGCCGCTTTTATCAGGAAGATTTCATCGCGCTTGAGCTTCGCAGGGCGGGCTTTACCTACAAGCCGCCTGTGCGGGAGGACGAGAACGCCGTGCAGTCCGTCGCGCTGCGTGACCTGTCTTTGAAGCTGTGCAAAGGGGAATTTGCAGCCTTGACCGGGCACTCCGGCAGTGGCAAAAGTACGGTTTTGAAGCTGCTTATGGCGATCTATCCGCTTGAGTGCGGCAGCCGCGTTATACAGACGCGCCATGGCGAGCGTGAGCTTGACGCCTCCTGGCGTTCGCTCTTCGCCTATGTCCCCCAGGGCAATCAGCTGCTCAGCGGCAGCATCCGCGAGATCATCGCCTTCGGCGACCGTAAGGCCATGCGCGACGAGGAGGGGCTGCTCTCCGCGCTCCGTATCGCCTGCGCGGACGAGTTCGTACTTGCACTCGATAAGGGACTGGATACGCTGCTCGGCGAGGGCGGCGCAGGTCTTTCCGAGGGGCAGATGCAGCGTATAGCCATCGCCCGCGCTGTGTTTTCCGACCGGCCGATTCTTTTGCTCGACGAGGCGACAAGCTCGCTGGACGCCGCCTCCGAGCAGCGCGTGCTGCAGAATTTGCGCGCAATGACGGATAAGACCGTCGTGATCGTAACGCACCGGCCTGCTGCGCTCAAATACTGCGACAAGCAGATCGTGCTTGCTGATTCGTAAGAAAAAGGGAACGAAGGCGCTCGTTCCTTTTTCGTTCCCGGCAATCCCTTTACGCACCGAACTGACGCGAACTGCAGCGCGCTGCCCCGCTTAATCTGTCATACGCCGGGAGGCTTGCAATGCTCTATACGAGACTGACGAAAATGGCAATGAAGCTCTGCTTTGAGGCACACCGGGAGCAGACGGACAAAAACGGCCTGCCCTATGTGTTTCATCCCTTTCATCTGGCGGAGCAGATGGACGACGAGGCCTCCGTTGTGACGGCGCTGCTTCACGATGTGGCGGAGGATTCCCCCTGGACGCTGGAGCAGATCGCTGCAATGGGCTTTCCGCCGGAGGTCATGCAGGCGCTTCGACTGCTGACCCATGACGACGACAGTGATTACTTCAGCTATGTCCGCCGGATTCGCGCAAACCCTCTGGCAAGGAAGGTCAAGCTGGCGGATCTGCGCCATAACAGCGATCTGACCCGCCTTGATACCGTGGACGCGGAGGCGGTAAGCCGTGTAGAGAAATACACAGCGGCGATCCGCATTCTGCAGGACGATTAAGCTCCTTTGCGGAGCCGGATACCGGTCCGCTGCCCGGTATGGAAATACGCATGCAAAACAGGAGGTTCTCATGCTGCCGAAAGATCCGTTTATCCTCTTCAGTACGCTCAACACGAAATTGCGCGACGAGGGTCTCACGTTCTCCGAGCTCTGCACAGAGCTCGACGAGGATCCTGCGGAGCTCAAGGAACGCCTTGCGCAGGCGGGCTTCCGCTATGATGCGGAGCGCCGCCGCTTTGTATGAGAGGGGAGTGCTGCGCCGTGGACTGTTTCCCGTCCATGATGGAGAGCAATGTCTATTCCTTCGAGGGCGTCGTGCTGATAGCCGGGAGCTGTCTGCCGCAGATGGCGCAGGAGGCATTCGCGAGTCTGGCCGCCCAGGCGGACGGCGTGTACACGCTCTGCCTGGAGCAGACGCATATCAACATGGCCGTCACGAAGCTCACGGCTATCCTGGGCACAGGGAAAGTCAGCCGCCTCCTGCTCGCCTCTGTCGACCGTTCGCCTCACTGCACGCAGATGCACTATATCCGCCATGAGATCGAGCGCGTGCTCCCGCAGCATATCCCGATTGAGGACTACGTCCTCTGCAACGGCGAGCTGCTGCGCGTGAGCGAGGAGGCCGTCGAGCTCTCCAAATCCCTTGCAAGGCTCACGAAGCTGACGCAGGAGACATAAGAAAAAGCACGCCCGAGGGAGACGCTTCGTAAGGAAGTGCCTCCCTCTCGTCTGAACACGAGATAATTGACCACGCCAGTCAGCAATGGTACAATGGTTAAAACAAATCGGAATGTGTGGAGGTGTTCTATGAAGCTGTTATTTATAATCGGTGATGCTGCTGTTGGGAAAATGACAGTCGGCCAAGAACTGATGAAAATAACTGAATTAAGGCTCTTTCACAATCACATGACCATCGAACCTGTGATAGAGGTTTTCGGTAGATACGATGGGAAAACAATCTCAGAATTACGAGATGTTATTTTCAAAAACTATGCAGCTTCTGATAATTATGGGATGATTTTTACATTGATGATGGATTTCAATTTGCCTTCAGAATGGGAGTATCTGGAGCACGTCAAGGGCATATTTGAACCATATGGGACAGATTTCTATTATGTTGAATTGATTGCTCCGCAAGAAATCAGGCTGAAAAGAAATGTTTCAGAGAACAGGCTGAAAAACAAGGCTTCCAAAAGAGAAAAAGAAACGTCAAACCAGCGTTTAATCAATGATGACAGAAAACATAGGTGTGTTAGTTATGAAGGCGAGATTGTTTTTGATAACTATCTCAGGATCGATAATTCTGATAAGAACCCTTACGAAGTTGCAAAAATGATTAAAGAATCATTTAATCTATAAGTACCGGTTTGCAGAATAAGTCTTCTATATGTCCGCAGTTTTAACCAGCATCGGATTTTGCCCCACAAAGCCGAGAGAAACAATCGGCGTGACCGCAATGGTCACGCCGATTTTACATTCTTTTGAGCCGGTCGTTGTCGCATCAAAACAGCTTCTTTACGGAGTACGCCCCGATGGGCGTGCTTTTTCTTATACTATCGGTCGATCCGATACTGCCGTATAAAGTGCGCAGGATTCATGCCCTGCTCGCAATAGTTTACGAAGAGCATCGCGCAGGCGAGCGCGTCGCTGTCCGCGCGGTGATGATCGAGCGGAATCTGCAGGAAATCACAGAGCGTGTTCAATCTGTGGTTTTCAAGGGAGGGATAGCAGCGGCGGCCCATCTGCACCGTGCAGGCGTAGGGGAGAACGGGGAGGTGCTCCAGTCCATAGGCCTGCAGACAGCAGGAGAGCACGCGCAGATCGAAGGTCGCGTTATGCGCAAGCAGAACGCCGCTCTCCATCAGCGGTCTTATCTTCGCCCAAAGCTCCGGAAAGCGTGGCGCGCCATCCACGTCTGATGGACGGATCCCGGTCAGCATGATGTTAAAGCGGTCGAAATGCGTCTCGGGGTCGATCAAGGTGCCGAAGCTGTCCACGATCGCGCCGTTTTCGATCACGCTGACGCCGATGGCACTCATGCGGTCGTTGCGCGCATTGGGCGTCTCTACGTCAAAAGCGATGTAGCGCTGTATCGTATCCATGTCTTCACCTCCGGCACGTCTGTTTCTTCGCCATTATACTCAGATTCCGCGAACAATTCAACCGGGGATGCGGAATACAGCGTCAAAAAACGTCTTTTGTCTGCAGACAAAAGACGTTTTTTTGGAGGCGCCACCCAGACTTGAACTGGGGAATCGAGGATTTGCAGTCCTCTGCCTTACCACTTGGCTATGGCGCCATATGACATTTGCGGGCATATGGCCCGCAAATGCTTTTGTTTGGAGCGGCCAACGAGGCTCGAACTCGCTACCTCCACCTTGGCAAGGTGGCGCTCTACCGGATGAGCTATGGCCGCAAATACCCCGTTTGGAAACGGGGTGGTGCCTCCGGTCGGAGTTGAACCAACGACACGCGGATTTTCAGTCCGCTGCTCTACCTACTGAGCTACAGAGGCATATAAAGCTTGTGGTGGGAACAACTGGACTCGAACCAGTGACCCCCTGCTTGTAAGGCAGGTGCTCTAACCAGCTGAGCTATGCTCCCGAACAGCTTGTTTATATTACTAAATCAAAAGCCGTTTGTCAAGCTCTATTTTTACTTTTTTTAGTTCTTGCCGTGCCCGTCGAGAATGCGCTGCAATTCGGAAGGGGAGAAGACATACTCCTTGCCGCAGAATTCGCAGGCGGCGCGAATGTCCTCGCCCCCGTCGATCATCTGCTGCAGCTCCGTCGTCTCGAAACAGGCAATGGCCTCCTCCACACGGCTGCGGCTGCAGGGGCAGCGGTAGCCGATGGGATACTCCCCGACAAGGTGGTACTCCATGCCCTTGAGCACCTGCGCGAACACAGCCTCCGGCCCGTCCTCGTCCAGGATGGTCGTGAGCTGATCCATGAGGAAGATGTTCTCCTCCAGCCTGTCGATCAGCTCCGCAGGGGCGCCGGGCATGAGCTGCACGAGGAAGCCGCCCGCCGCCTTGATGCTGCGGTCGGTATCCACAAGCACGCCCAGCGCGCAGGCGGAGGGGACCTGCTCGCTCTCCGTGAGGTAGCGCGTCAGATCCTCGGCGATCTCGCCGCTGACGAGAGCCACCGAGCCGATATAGGGCTCCTTGAGGCCGATGTCCCGGCTAACGGTAAAGGTGCCCTCGCGCCCGACCGCCGCGCCGACGTTGAGCTTCCCGTCCGCGCGCAGCGGGAGATTGAGGCCGGGGTTCTCCGTATAGCCGCGGACATATCCGTCGCAATCAGAAACAGCCACGACCGAACCGATGGGCCCGCCGCCGTTGATGCGGATCGTGAGCGTGGCCTTCTCCTCTTTCATCGCCTGTCCCAGCAGGGAGGCGGCGCAGAGCGCGCGGCCCAGCGCTGCGCAGGCCGTTGGGCTGAGACCGTGAATCTCGCGCGCCGCCTGTACGGTATCCCTGGCCGTCAGCACGGCCATCTTGACGCTGCCTTCCGCGGCAGTCGCCCTTATGATTTTATCCATTTTCCTGTTCTCCTCGTGTTGCTGTGATAAAGAGCCGGCCGGCGTCCCCCTGCGGACAGTCGCGCCGCAGCGTGCAGGCCTGGAAGCCCGCTTCGGCGAGCAGCCGCAGGAGCGCTTCCGGCTCGTGTGCGTATTCAATGTGTTCCTCGCCCGAACGGCTCCAGAGCTCACCCTGTCGCTCGAAGAGGTCCATGCCGTAGGTCACGGCGTTTTCTTCGGGATCGTAGGAGGCGCGCCAGAGACAGAGCAGATCGTCGTTCTCATCGAGAAAGATCTGCCCGTCAAGCGTTTTCAGCCATTCCGGCTCGCGGATATCGAAGATCAGCAGGCCGCCCGGCCGGATGAACAGATGCAGACGGCGGAAGACCTCCGGCAGATCCTCCGGGGGGAGGTAATTCATCCCGTCGAGCGAGCAGAAGGCCGCGTCCACCGTGCCGTAGAGATCCAGCTCCTCCGCCCGCTGGCAGAGGAACAGCGGAGGCACAGGCAGCGCTGCGCCTTTCTCCTGCGCCTGCATCAGCATGTCTATCGAGGCGTCCACGCCGATCATCTCATAGCCGCGCCCGCCCAGCAGCGCCGCCAGCGTGCCCGTGCCGCAGCAGAGGTCGAGCAGCAGA
>OCTX012205234.1_pt1 | contig 24436 bp, 20 predicted proteins | sample 1539691 | NCBI WGS metagenome assembly OCTX01 (sample SAMN02144231, study PRJEB22623) | gut metagenome | biome: sheep rumen | host: Ovis aries | place: New Zealand
CCACCATATGTAAGACCCTTACCTGTAAGAACTCCTTCATAGAGTCCCTTAATTCTCTTATACTGACCAAACATGAAACCGATTTCACGAGCACCTGTTCCGATATCTCCGGCAGGAACATCCTCATCAGCTCCGATATATTTTGAAAGCTCTGTCATAAAGCTCTGGCAGAACTTCATGATTTCATTGTCTGACTTACCCTTAGGATCGAAGTCAGAACCACCCTTACCACCACCGATAGGAAGTGTTGTAAGTGAGTTCTTGAAAATCTGCTCGAAACCGAGGAACTTGATGATACCAAGGTTTACTGATGGGTGAAGTCTAAGACCACCCTTGTAAGGTCCGATAGCATTGTTAAACTGTACACGGAATCCTCTGTTAACCTGTACATTTCCGTTATCATCTACCCATGGAACTCTGAACATGATCTGACGATCTGGCTCTGTAATTCTCTCAAGGATAGCGAGCTTACGATACTTCTCCTCATCCTGCTCGATAACTGGACGAAGTGTACTAAGCACCTCTGTTACTGCCTGAATAAACTCAGGCTGATCTGCGTCTCTCTTCTTTACTTTCTCAAGTACCTCATCAACGTATGACATAGCGTTTCTCCTTTTCTTATTAATTCTTGTATCCATCCGATACTATTTCTTTATTGACAAATTATAACAATGTTATACTTTGCCCCACTAAAGCGTAATTATATACTAAGAAAAGGAAGTTGTAAATAATAAAATTAAGTTTTTTTGATTTTTTGTTAAGTTTTTTTAGTTTTTTATTAAAAAACTATTGAAATCCTAGTTCCTATATCTTTTCTGGATAGAATCTCGAAATGTCCGTTATGTTTATCCACTATCCATTTAGCGATGGATAATCCTAAACCGGTACCTTGAACCTTTCTTGTATCATCTGCTCTATAAAATCGCTCAAACATATGCTTTACATCTGCCTCTGCCATACCCATTCCGCTATCCTGAACCTTCATAAAAGGTCTTCCTTCTTCATTAACACCAACAGATAGAAGTATTTCGTCCCCTTCATTAGTATACTTGGCAGCATTATCTACCAGTATTCTCATTGCCTGTTTAATCATGGATGAATCAACATTCATATATACATTTTCATTTTTTTCTTCATATCTGTATACGTGGCTTTCATCTATCATAAGTGATTCTTCATATATTTCTCTCATTACATCATTTAGTTTGACATTTTCAAAATTCATGGTGTTTCGTCCGGCATCTCCTCTAGCCAGAAAGAGTAGTTGCTCTACCAAATGATTCATATGGTCTGACTCATTTTTAATAGCCTTTATAGACTCATCCAGTATTTCCTCGTCTTCTTTCCCCCATCTGTCAAGCATATTGGCGTAGCCTTTGATAACAGAAATAGGGGTTCTTAGTTCATGAGATGCATCATTTACAAATCTGGCCTGCTGCATATATGTGTCATGCATTTTTCTAAGCATATTATTCATAGCTGCCTCAATGCCCAGAAGATCAGTATCCCCTAGCGACAGCTCCGTGGTCTGTTCAGGCGATATATGCTCTATAGCATCCTCAACTATATGGAATTTAGTCTCATCAAAAGGCATCTTCGTAAGTTCATCAAGCTGAATAGCCATTTCATTAATCGGACTAAGTATTTTTTTTATTCTTCTATGTTCAGCATAATAAGAAAACAGTAGTCCTAAATACTGAAAAAAAACTGCTATGGCAACCACTAAAATAGCCGCTATAAATACATCAAAAGCATTTTCTTCAATAAGAATCTCATTTTTATATCTTACTACATACTGAAGATTTTTAAGTCCTTCTCTTCTTGTAGTAAAAAATCTGTCATAATACCATACAATTTCATCCAGTTCATCTATTTCTGTTTTTATTATCCATAATACAAATATAGCTGCAAACAAAAATATATTTGCAGCTAGATTCGCACCCATCTTTCCACGGATAAGCTGATTATGAAGTTTATTAGTTATAGAAGACATTCTTTTTGTCTCTTTGTTTTTACTCTGACTTGATGACATATCCAACTCCTCTGATGGTCTGAATCATACGTACATTAAAGGCTTCGTCTATTTTAGATCTTAAGTATCTTACATACACATCTATAACATTTGTTTCACCAAGGTAATCATATCCACACACTCTTTCAAGAAGTGTATCTCTTGACAATACAATATCCATATTCTCCAGGAGGACTTTAAGCATAACAAACTCTCTGTTCGTAAGCTCTATGGTATGTCCATCATACTTAACAACATGCCTTTTATCATCAAGTGTAAGCGCTTTCCACTTGAGTATTCCTTCTTCATCATTACCGGATGCTTCAGATGCATTCTTTCCATTAACATTTTCAACACTATAAAGCTTTAGTGCAACTCTTATTCTTGCCAGAAGCTCTTCTATGGCAAAAGGCTTGGTTATGTAGTCCACAGCCCCCGCATCAAGTCCTGATACCTTATCCATAACAGCATCTCTGGCTGTCAGAAGAATAACAGGAGTTGATTTTTCCCTGCTGAGACGTCTCATAACTTCAAGCCCATTTAGTCCCGGGAGCATAATATCCAGTAATATCAGATCATAATCTTTTTCTATAGCAATATCCAGAGCATCTCGCCCATTCATTACCTTATCTACTGTATAGCCCTCATGCCTAAGCTCCAGTTCGATAAATCTTGCTAATTTTTCTTCGTCTTCTACTACCAGTATATATGCTCCCATATAAAACCCTCTTTTCTTATTATAATCAGAGGTTTTATCCTCTGATCTATATTACTGTTCGTTATTATCAGCATTCTCTACAGTAACATCTGTTTTCACATTACTGTTATCAACTGTGGCCTGTGTTCTGTAAACGCTTTCTCCAGCCGGTGCTGTATAACCTGTTGCCTCATTAACGCTACTGTTATCAGATGTAAAGCTTTCTTTTGCTTTCTCCGCCAGATCTGAAGCCTGATTAAGAATATCATTTACTTCTCTTGCATTATCTTTTCCTTCGATAGAATATCTGCACTCAAGGAAAAGTGATATTACAAATACAACCAGAAGCAGGTGCCATGCACAAAGAACCAATATTATTGATATCCAGAGTGGAATATTCAGAACTGTTTCTCCTTTTCTGGTAACCTTGAGTGAATTATCTACTGTATACTGAAATCCTCTCTTTATTCCATCACCTATAGTTTTAAAGAAACCTTTTCCATTATCCTTCTTTGTATTCTCCACAGCTGCCGGTACATCCTTATATCCTACATTATCTTCTGGTCTGGTAGTATAGATAGTCTGTTCAGGCTTTGATACCTTACCCTGCTTCTCAAGAATAATCATTGCATCAAGAATATCTCCATTTGCTTCATCAAGAGCTTTCTTTGCATCCTCATATGATACATGTGCCTTTTCTACTAATTTTTCAACCTTTTCAAAATTATCCATTTTTATATCCTCATCTTTCTTATTAATCTTTTTACACTTACTTGCTTGTCGTAAGTTATTGGCCATTTCCTTTTGACAATTCACATTCTAATATTAATAAATAAAATAGTCTTTATATAAAGATTAAAAAAAGATTAAAAAATTTGAACCAATAATAAAGATTTGTTAATATATAGAAGTATTTAGTCTTACTAAAAGGAAGGATATACAAATGGCTTATATTGTAAATAATATAAAATGGGACAGAATCTGGATATCTTTTTATATAGATAAAATCTATTCAAACTCTGATGGAAATTATCCATCATTTTATATAAAAGATACTAATGGTTCCTTCAAAGCTGAGCTTCAGCACTCAGATGATAATCCTTCAGAATACAGACTGAATATAACAAATCCAGGTAACTGTAAAATGCTTCCTTGCGGCATATATAAACTCGTTAACTCTAATAATGAAGCTTTAGTATACTCTAATAATATAAACGTTAAGAGGTATAATCGTCAATTCATTTATTTTCACAATGAACGAGCATATACAATCCAGTTTTCATCTCGTAATGGTATTAAAATAAAAGCCGGTGATGGCAGGTTAAAGAATCTTGGATTAATAAAAAGTATAAGTTCATTTGTAAGACGTTCCAGACATAATCTGGCTAAATCAATACTGAGGCTGATATATAATTCTTTCTATCTGCTACTTCACAGAAAGAATACCGCAGATATCCACTCTATAAAAAATCCTCGAATTCTTCTCATGTCAGACCAAAGCGAAGAAATCAGTCCAAATATGAATGCTTTGAAAATGAAACTTCTCAAAGAAGGTTACTCACCCAAAGAAGCTCTTCGTGCTGTTACAACAAAACATTATAATATTATACACTGGATTAAAACACTCAAAAAAATAGCTGAAGCTGATTATATTTTCTTAGATGATCACAGCCAGACTACTGACTGGCTAACTATAAAGAATACTATAATCACACAACTGTGGCATGCTGGTGCCGGTTTTAAATCAACCGGATACAGCAGATTTGGTATGCCTGCAAGTCCGGCTCCCTGGTCAGGACACAGACAGTATACCTACGGTATAGCAGGTTCAAAGAAGATAAGACATTTCTTCTCAGAAGTATGGGGTATAAATGATTCACAAGTACTTCCAACCGGTATGCCCAGACTTGATGAATTTCTGGATGATGAGCATAAAAAAGAAGCAATAGAAAATATCACTTCACATAATTCTATTTTATGTAAACAGAACCGTGTCATTCTATTTGCACCTACTTACAGAGGTGAAAATAAAAAGCATGCATACTATCCGTATGACATGCTTGATTTTGATAAGCTCTATAAAATGTGTAAGGATACTGATTCTGTAATAATTTTTAAAATGCATCCTTTTATATCAGAACCAGTCCCGATTCCTGAGAACTATAGGGACAGACTAACAGATATGTCTGATTATCCAAATATCAATGATCTCTTCTACATCACCGATCTTCTTATTACTGATTATTCATCAAATATATATGAATTCTCTCTTATGAGAAAACCTATGCTCTTCTTTGCTTATGATATAGAAAGCTATACTAAAGAGCGAGGCTTTCATAGAGACTATAGAGCAAATGTGCCCGGTAAGATAACTGAGACCTTTGACGACATGATAGATGCTATCTACCATGAGGATTTTGAATACTATAAAACAACAGATTATCTGAAGAATAACTTTGACCATATAGATACCCATGCTTGTGACAGAATTATCGAATGGATAATAAAGGGCAATCTTCCAGAGGACCTAGTATAGTGACTAGAATAATACTATTTTTCTACCCAGTCAAAGCTTCTTCCTACCGCCTTATTCCATCCTTCAAGGCGTTTAGTTCTTTCTTCCTCTGTTATAGCAGGCTTATATACTTTATCAATACTGAGAACAGTTCTAAGTTCATCACGGGAAGACCAGTATCCTACCGCAAGTCCTGCCAGAAATGCTGCACCCATCGCAGTACTTTCCAAACAGTCAGGTCTGACTACTGTAGCATTTATAATGTCTGCCTGCGTCTGCATAAGAAAATTATTCGCAGATGCTCCGCCATCAACCTTAAGTTCACTCAGTTTCACACCAGAATCCTTTTCCATAGCTGAAAGAACATCACTTGTTTCATATGCTATAGACTCAAGAGTAGCTCTGATAATATGATATTTATTTACGCCTCTTGTAATTCCAACAATTACTCCACGCGCATATTGATTCCAGTAAGGTGCTCCCAGACCAGTAAATGCCGGCACTACATAGCATCCATTTGAATCAGGAACTTTCGTAGCCATGTATTCAGAATCTTCTGCGCTGTCGATAAGTCTCATCTCATCACGAAGCCACTGAACGGATGCTCCAGCTATAAATACCGAACCTTCAAGTGCATACTGTACCTTTCCATCTATTCCCCACGCAAGTGTAGTAACAAGACCATTATTCGAAAAGACCGGAGAATCACCTGTATTCATAAGAAGAAAACAACCTGTTCCATATGTATTTTTAGCATTTCCTTTCTCCCAGCACTGCTGTCCAAAAAGGGCTGCCTGCTGATCTCCGGCTATCCCGGCTATTGGAACTTCTCTTCCTAGTATATGTTTACTTGCCTTTCCATATATAAAGCTGCTGTCTTTTACCTCCGGAAGCATAGACTTCGGAATCCCCAGTTCTTTTAATATGTCTTCATCCCACTTTAATTCATTTATGTTGAACATCATAGTTCTTGATGCATTTGAATAGTCCGTAACATGAACTCTACCATGGGTAAGCTTCCATATAAGCCAGGTATCTACTGTACCGAAAAGTAACTCTCCTTTTTCTGCCCTTTCCCGTACTCCCGGCACCTCTTCCAATATCCATCTAAGCTTTGTAGCTGAAAAATATGCATCTATAACAAGTCCTGTCTTGGATCTAATAACTTCACCCAGACCTTTTTCTTTAAGCTGGTCACAATATTCAGAGGTTCTTCTGCACTGCCATACTATGGCATTATAGACAGGTTCTCCTGTTTCTTTATCCCATACTATTGTAGTCTCTCGTTGATTTGTAATTCCAATTCCTGCTACATCTTCTGCACTGATTCCGGCTTTGGCTATAGTTTCAACTGCAACACCAAGCATAGTGGACCATATCTCATTTGCATCATGTTCTACCCATCCCGGCTTTGGATATATCTGGGTAAACTCTCTTTGTGCTACAGATACTATATGCCCTGAATGATCAAAAAGTATTGCCCTGTTACTTGTTGTGCCTGCATCTAAAGCCATAATATACTTTGCCATAAGCTTCTACCCCACATTTTTATCAAAGAATTCTGTTAATTGTTCTATTGGAATCGGTCTTGAATACTTATATCCCTGCAGATAAATGGCTGACATGGCTATACAGCGTTTTTCATCCAGTTCATTTTCTATTCCCTCATATAAGACTGAATAATCCATATCACTGAACATACTTGCCAGATTACCAACCATTTTTTTGGATTTTTCATTATCTCCACTTGCTAAAACAAGAGACCGATCAAACTTAATAATATCAAAAGGAAGTTCCATAATTCTCTCAAGATTAGAATAACCTGTTCCAAAATCATCCAGATAAAGCTTAATTCCATGACTCTTTAACTCATTAATCTTAGCCTTCATAATGATAAAGTCATTCTCATTCTGAGATTCTGTTATTTCTATAGCTATCTTACCTTCTGGTATTCCACTGTCCTTAATTATCTTATTTATATCATTACAGAAATCATCATCTCTAAGTTCAATTACCGATATATTAACTGAAATCCTGTTAACATCATAGCCGGAAACAATCAGCTTTCTAATCTCATCACAAGTCTTCTTTAGTATTATCAGTGAAAGAACATGTATATACTGATTATCTTCTGCAAGCTGTATGAATTGATCAGGAAAAACCATTCCTATCTGCGGAAGGTTAAGTCTCATAAGGGCTTCTGCTGTATCATATTTATGCTTCTCAATGTTATAAACCGGCTGACAATATACTGCAACCCTTGGATCATTCATATCCCTTCTTCTATATATATCTCCAAGTTCATCAAGTATATATTTTTCCCTATTAAATGTACTTACATCATCATAGGTAATAAAGTGAACTTCATTTTCATTCATGGTGCTGTGAATATGCTTTATGAAACTGACATATTCATTTCTTCTGCTTATCTCCTCAAGAGAGTCACCCATAACTATCTTGAAATCATATCTATACTTTGCATATTCATTAAAGAAATCATTTAGTATGATATTTGTTTTATTCTCAAAATCCGGATTCTTTTTCTTATCAGCTATAAGAATTACATGCCCATTTGATATCTGAAAAAGAATACCAGCTCTAAAATAGTTTCCTGCAAATTTTCTTATAGTCTTATTAATTACTTCAGGAAATTTCTTTCCTTCATCATCAAACTGTCTCATATATAGACTCATTATTACAAACTCTCGACCATGGCTATAATTATCCTTGATGTGATCTTCCATAGCACTTGCATTAACTGCACCTATCTTAATATCATATGGATTAGAATGCAGAAGATACATCATAGCGATAGCCGGAAACATAAATGTTGCTGTAGTAAATGAGGACTGCCCATTAATGCCCTGAAGAGCTATAATCGAAAATGATATAGCCATAGTTCCGTAAAAACCTGTTACAACCAAACCATATAATCTATCCCTATATCTAATCAAAATAAATAAAACGATACTACAAAAGTATATATAACCCAGTATGAATATATTGAAGCCCTCAATGACTGCTCCTCTGGTAGCGCCATATTCACCTATTCTAAATCCATAACCAAATCTGGTTCCCAGATATTCCACAATGACTAAAATCACAAATCCAACAGAAGCTAAACCAACAAAGTACTTTTTCTTATTTTTTTCAAGCTGCATCATTTCTGTTACATAAACTACATACAGAAGCAAATCAGCGTACAAAGAAAAATGATATATAAATCTGAGAATATATATGATATGGACATTTATATTTACAAAAGACAGGAATTTTACATGATAAAAAATATTACTATAAGATGCCACAAAAATAAAGAAGAGCATAACTACAAAAATCTTGAAGTTTCTGGTCTTTTTTACATACGACGTAAAGATAAGAACCAGGATTACCAGTACTATCGCTATTACTATCAAATCTCCAACCGGAGTATAGTTATCATAAAAAACCATGTTATGACTCATATGGAAAACCTCGTAGTTAAAGATTTTTCATAAAAAATAAACATTATAAAAGGGTAAATGAACAAAAAACTTCACTTACCCTTAATTATACTATATAAACAACACTTATGAAAGATTTATTTATACATCTGAAGGCTTAAGTTCCTTCTCTTCTTTGCCTGACGCTGCTTCTCTCTTATCGCATTTCTCAATGGCATCATCGATAAACTTAATAAATCTATCAATGTTACCTTCTTCCATACTCTTAAGAGAATTCTTCATCTTATCATATACTGACTTATCAGCCTTATAGCCTTTCTCTTTTACATAGCCTCTTGCAAGATGCATCATTCCTCTTTCTTTAATCTTATGAATATCGATAAGATAGATGAATGAATCAACTATGTCTGAGTTTTCTTCAAAGAAATTAGCTAATGAATCAATCTCACCTGTAAGAATAACAACATAATCATTATTCTCTGGAGCGGAATCCTTTATAACCTCTACAAGCTTATTAAATGATACCAGACCAGCATTCTCAATGATAAGGCATCCACCCTTAAGCTTAGTGAGTGAATCAAGACTCATCTTGTTAAGCTGTTTAGCTTTTGTTTTTGCTATCTTATCTGACTTAACAAGTCCCAGATCATAGAAGCTTCTTGCGAAATCCTCTCCAACCTTAACAGTACCAAATCCATTTCTACCAAGGATTACTATATTCTTAGGCATATCACTATGCTTGATTATAGAATTAATAGCAACTGTTATATCATCCGAAGTAGTCGGAATTCTCATATATTTCTTTAAGTAGCTGGCTTCTTTAGGAAGTGCACCAAGAGGTATCTCCTCTCCTGTTACAGGATCGACTACCATCTTCACATTTCCTGACTTCTCTGCAGCGGCTTCAGCTGCTTCCTTCTTCTTATCTTCAGCCTCTCTCTTAGCAGCACGTTCTGCTCTCTTCTTTACTTCAGCATCGTACTTCTTCTGTTCGTCTCTTTCTCCCTGGCTTACCTTCTCTTCCTGAATTCCTTCTTCTTCAGCAATATTAGCCAGAACCTGTTCAATTTTATTCGACTCTTCCTTAGGAGGAGCTTCCTCAGTCGGACTCTCAGCTGCAGGTTCCTGTTTTGCTTCTTCTGTAGATGAAGTATCTTCTGATGTTTCCTCTGCAGCTTCTGCACTTTCAGCGCCTTCAGCAAGCTCTCCTGACTCTGCTTCCTTCTTTCCAAATATACTCTTTAAAAGCTTTTTTATAGCATCATATGCTGTTGCAAATGGCTTTCTCATATCCCCAACCTCCAAGTAAGTTATCCAGTAAATTTGATTTCAAAAACTAGTCACAAAACACCTCTTCTATAGTATCACATTTTCTATATATTTATCAAGACTAGCTTGCAAAAAATACGTATTTTTTTGGTCTTTTTCTTGATTTTTATAATCAAAAGGACTATGCTAATAATCTATTAATAAAAATGAAAGACAGAGGTGCGAATTATGAAACCTGTTAAAGAAGGAAAAGTACGCGAGATTTATGATAATGGCGACAGTCTTATCATGGTTGCAACCGACAGAATAAGCTGCTACGATGTTATCCTCAAAAACAAAATCGAGAAAAAAGGAACTGTTCTTACACAGATGTCAAAGTTCTGGTTTGATTATACACAGGACATACTTCCAAATCATATGTTATCAGTTGATGTAAAAGATATGCCTGAATACTTCCAGAATTCAGAATTTGAAGGAAAAAGTATAATGTGCAAAAAGCTCACCATGCTCCCTATCGAATGTATCGTTCGTGGTTATATCACCGGAAGCGGCTGGGCAAGCTACAAAGAGAATGGTACAGTATGTGGTATAACTCTTCCTGAAGGTCTTAAGGAAAGTGACAAGCTTCCTGAAGCAATATATACTCCTTCTACCAAGGCTGAAATAGGTGATCATGATGAGAATATCTCATTCGAGACATCAGTTGAGGTTCTTGAGAAACAGTTCCCGGGTAAGGGAAAAGAATATGCAGAAAAACTTCGTGACTATACTCTCGCACTTTATAATAAATGTGCTGATTATGCACTTACTAAAGGAATCATTATAGCTGATACTAAGTTTGAATTTGGACTTGATGAAAATGGAAATATCGTTCTTGGTGATGAAATGCTCACACCTGATTCATCAAGATTCTGGCCTGCAGACGGCTATGAACCAGGTCACGGTCAGCCATCATTTGATAAGCAGTTTGCAAGAGACTGGCTTAAATCAGATGAAAATAAGAATGAACCAGAGAACTGGGAACTTCCTAAAGAAATAGTTGATAAGACAATTGATAAATATTTATCAGCATTTAAAATGCTTACCGGAAAGGATCTGTAAAGATTACTTATTCCAATGATTAAGGGCTTCCTTCGGGAAGCCCTTTTCGTATGAATTATTCGTATTTGCTGCTAACCTCCTGATTAGCCTTTATAGCTGATTCCTGCATCTTCTGTCTTTCTTCCTGAAGCATTTCTCTTACTTCAGGATGCTTTACAGCCATTATCTCCAGTGCAAGCCATGCTGCATTCTTACTGCCATTAATAGCTACTGTTGCAACAGGGATTCCCGGTGGCATCTGAACTATTGAATAAAGCGCATCCTGTCCATCAAGAACTGAACCAGAAAGAGGAACACCTATTACCGGAATTACAGTCTGAGCTGCTACAACTCCAGGAAGCGCAGCTGCCATACCGGCTGCAGTGATAATAACTTCAGTGCCGTCATTATTTATCTCATCTATAAATTCGCTAAGTTGTTTTGATGCCCTATGTGCTGAAAGGCATCTCACCTTAAGCTCTACTCCCTTACTCTTTAATATCTCGATACCCGGTTCTACCTTAACAAGATCACTGGTAGAGCCCATTATTATTGCTGCTTTCATCTCATACTCCCTTCAAAAGATCTATGATAACGTCCAATATATTAATTTTATAGGCGTCACATTGATTATAACACCACACATCGATATATGATAGGAAAATGTGAATTATTTTTTTTGCATTTGTGAAGCAGATGTGAAAGATGTATGGACCATTCACGATGGTTATAACTCTGATATAAAAGCAGTAATGGATAAGAGTTGTCCGCCACCTGAAGTCAGATATAAAAAAGAAATCAACCCTGCAACTTCCGGCTCAACTATAGTTAACTATATTACCTCATGGAACAAATTTACTCCGGCAGGTTGGGCTGTAGCACTTGTTAAAAATAAGCCTTGTGTTCTCATCACAGACGGTACTACCGATTCTGCTACTCCACCAAAGGGAATCTCATTAAATCCTATCATCTGCGTAGACTACAAATATGGATATAAATTAACGCACCCTGATATTCAGGGTGCGTGTTGCATTTAGTACAGCTATTATCATTACTCCAACATCTGCAAATATAGCAATCCACATATTTGCAAATCCTAATGCTCCAAGTATTAAGCATAAAATCTTCACTGTTATAGCAAATGTGATATTCTGCTTTACTATCTTAAGAGTCTTTCTTGATATTCTCATTGCGAGGGATATCTTTGCCGGATCATCATCCATAAGAACTATGTCAGCAGCTTCTATAGCAGCATCAGATCCCATTGCTCCCATTGCGATTCCTATATCAGCTCTTGCAAGAACCGGTGCATCATTAATTCCATCACCAACAAAGGCCAGTCTTCCTCTCTTCGAATCATCTGGAGCTCCCAGATCTGAAAGAAGACTCTCGACTTTCTCAACCTTATTCTGAGGAAGCAGTTCTGAAGCATAAGAAGATACTCCGACCTTTTCTGCCACCAGCTTTGCAGCTTTCTCTGAATCACCTGTAAGCATTACTGTCTTTATTCCCTGAGACTTAAGCTCCTTCATTGCCTCAGCACTTGTAGCTTTTAACTCATCAGCAATTACTATACATCCAAGATACTTCGCTTCATTTGTTCTTCCCTGGTTTACAGATTTATCATCCGTGTCCCCGGTAAGTTCTTCTGCCACATATACCACTGTACCTTCATTATGTTCCTGAGGCACCTTTACTCCAACCATCTTCATCAGTTTTAGATTGCCGGCATATATTTTAGATCCCTTATATCTTACACAAACACCGTGTCCTGCTATCTCCTCAGCATCATTAATCAGATTATAGTTTATCTCATTTCCAAATTCATACTTATATGCTCTGATTATCGACTCAGCAATAGGATGCTTTGATGAACTTTCTGCATTTGCAGCTCTCTCAAGAAGATAGTCTCTTGATACATCACCATTTGTATAGATATCCTGGACTTCAAATACTCCCTTCGTAAGCGTACCGGTCTTATCAAATACCACCAGATCTGTATCAGCCAGAGTTTCAAGATAATTAGAGCCCTTTACGAGTATACCTTTTGATGATGCACATCCAATTCCTCCAAAGAAGCTAAGCGGAACTGATATGACTACTGCACATGGACATGATATAACAAGAAATGTCAATGCTCTCATAAGCCAATCCAGCCATTCAGCCGGCATTCCCATAAGCATTCTAACGACCGGTGGAATCAGAAAAAGTGCAAGCGCAGAGTAGCAAACTATAGGAGTATAATACTTGGCGAATTTGGAAATAAAGTTTTCTGCCTGTGCCTTTCTCATACTTGAGTTTTCAACCATTTCTAAAATCTTCGAAACAGTAGAATCCTCAAATTCTTTTGTTGTTCTAAGCTTAATCATACCAGTGAGAGATATACATCCACTATATATCTCGTCGCCCGGATGAACTGCTCTTGGAACAGATTCTCCTGTAAGTGCACTTGTATCCAGACTTGTGTCTCCTTCAAGTATTATTCCGTCTATCGGAACTCTTTCACCAGGATTAACAACTATAACAGAATCTATCTCTACATCGTCAGGATCTTCTTCAGTTATAGTACCATCCTCATGGTATACATTTGCAACCTCCGGACATATATCCATAAGATCAGCTATATTCTTACGACTCTTGCCAACAGCTATGCTTTGGAATAATTCTCCTATCTGGTAGAACAGCATAACTGCCACTCCCTCACGATACTCACCTGTAGCAATCGCACCAACCGTTGCTATAGTCATGAGAAAGCACTCGTCAAAAACCTGACCATTTCTGATATTCTTAAATGCTCTAAGTAAAACATCATATCCTACTACAAAGTAAGGAACAAGAAATAGCGGCAGTTCTATCCACCAGGGCATTTCTATGAAATGAAATACAACCGAAAGAATAATAACCAGAGCTAGAGCTACTATACATCTTATTAAGTTATTCTTCTGCTTCTTACTCATTATCCTAACCTAGAAAAATATTTCAAATTCATCCTCTATCTTCTTACAATTATCCCTGGCTACCTTTATTACCTCATCAGGATCTACTCCATCTTCAAACTCAACCTTGCATTTAAGAGTCATAAAACTAAGAACAGCATCCTTAACTCCTTCAGTATTCTTGATAGCCTCCTGCATCTTCTCTGCACATGCTGCGCAATCTACATCAACCTTATATGTCTTCTTCATTACATTTTCTCCATTAATAAATGCTATATTTTTATATAATTTAATAAATTTTCTCACATAGAATCTCTTTGCTTATAAACAAAGAAAGATTCTTAACTTCGTTCAGAATGACATACGGGAAGTCATTCTTCCAAATGTTCCATACCCAGATTCAGTATGGATCTTACGTGATCATCATCTAGCGAGTAGAAAATACTCTTTCCTTCACGTCTAAACTTTACCAGCTTTGAATCCTTGAGAATTCTAAGCTGATGACTCACAGAAGACTGACTAAGCCTTAGTATCTGTGCTATGTCTCCTACACATAGTTCATTATCAAAAAGAGAATATAATATCTTGATTCTGGTTGAATCACCAAATATTCTAAAAAGTTCAGATAAATCGTATAAATACTCATCGTCCGGCATAGCTTCACGTATAGCTGCAGCCGCTTCTGAATTAACTATCTTTTCTTCCTGCATACAAACCTCCTTATATTATTTATGAAGTGGTAGTCAAACAAATCAAATTATATATGTTTGTTTGTTCATATGTTCAATATACTACTCTAAATAACAATTGTCAACATATATATACAATTAATCAATGAAAAAATTCAAAAAATCGATATTTTTACATTATTTAGGTATTTTTTCACATCAAAAACACAATATATTGATTTTTATTTCATATATATCCAGTCTCTTACCTGTGCATATTGTACATATTTTCATCCAAAGATGTACATTTTAAACAGTTTTTATGTTAACTATGCACAATCCAGTCATTAAATCTCCGTTAAAAATCATAAAAGCATCACTTTGTTATCCATTTTATTAACAAACTATACGAAATATTACAAAAGTATTGCATTTTTATTAATCTTGTTGTAAAACATTCAAGTACTGATGTGCTAACGAAAGGAGTAAATCGTTATGAAACTAACAAAGATTCGCTTTGTTGCTGCATTACTTACTTCATTATTGGTTTTCGAAGCCGAAAGCCCGACACTTAACATCAACGCAGACGAGCCAGTAACAATCATAGATGAGTTAGATCCTTATCATGATGATGTTCAGGCTATACTAAACTATAACATTGAGAAGAAAGCTAAGAGTCTGGAAGGCTCAAGGGCTGTTGCCTTACAATATGCAGAAAAGGACAAAGAAGCTCAGGAGAGAATTAATACAGAGAGAGAAGAAATGCTTCAGTATCTTCCTAAGAAAGTACCTATAGGAAGTTATGAACTGACAGCATATATCGCAACTGGTAATCCTTGCGCTTCAGGCGTATACCCTACCGTTGAACATACCGTTGCCTGTAACTCTCTTCCTCTTGGAACACGCATATATATAGAAGGCTACGGAGAATTCGTTGTTGAAGACACCGGTGGAATGGCCGATAATGTAATAGATATATTTGTCTCAGATTACTCTACAGCAATCGAATTTGGACGTCGAGTTGCAGATGTATATGTTATTGAGTAGTTTACATAAATAGATTCTTTACTTCGTTCAGAATGACATGAGTTTTTTCGGAACATGTATGAAGTATCTATAAAAACGTAATGTCATGCTATAAAACATACTGACATGCTAAAAAAAACCACGGAATCAGTGTACATATCACCAATTCCGTGGTTTTTTTATTTAGTCCATCTTCATACAAAAGAATAACTATTTTGTAAGAATCTGTATCGCCTTCAGATATTTTTCTTTTCTTTTTACATCTTTTTCCGTCACTTTGTTAAGACGTGTCTCATCTGAATTGTGTCTCAAATCAGCCAACTTCACTATTCTGGCTATTTCATTTTCTCTTATCCTTCTGACATAAGCAAAATAGTCTTCAAGCTTTTCCTCTTCTGTCATGCTTCTATCAGGTATTATATGGGTCATATACCACACTGCTTCAAGTTGTTTTTCTGTAAAGCCATATTCTCTCAGATCATCCAACGTCATACTGGTATCTTCGATTACGTCATGAAGCAATGCAACTACACATGTATCTTCTGTTTTCATTTGTTCTGCCAGATGCATGGGATGATATATATAAGGCAAACCATTTCTATCAGTCTGCCCCAAATGTGCTTTATAAGCAATATTCATTGCCAGTTTTGTTAGTCTGGTATATATCATATTTATTCCCCAACTTTGTCTACACTAATACAATTAACACCATATGACTTTCCACTATTTATTATTAAATCTATCCTGCTGTCCCTGGATAAGTGCAGCATCGTCAAAATAATTTATTCTCATGGCAGCCTTTACTTCTGAAAGAGTCTGGGCAGCCATTTCACGAGCTACATCAGTTCCCTTTCTAAGAATATCATATACAGCAGGTATATCTTTTTCAAATTCTGCTCTTCTTGCTCTGATTGGCGCAAGCTCCTTATTAATTACATTTAAAAGGAATTTCTTACATTTAACATCGCCAAGTCCGCCTCTTTTGTAGTGTTCCTTCATCTCATCCAGATTCTGATAATCCGGAAGGAACTCTGCAAAGTCTTCATCACTGGCAAATGCATCAAGATATGTAAATACTGCATTCCCTTCTATCTTACCAGGATCAGTTATCTGAATATGGTCAGGATCAGTAAACATACTCATAACCTTCTCTTTTACTTCCTTCTCAGAATCAGACAGATAGATACAATTTCCAAGTGACTTACTCATCTTTGCTTTTCCATCCGTTCCCGGAAGTCTGCTACAGATAGAATTCTCTGGAATAAGAGCATCTGGCTCAACAAGAACATCACAGTTATATGTAGCATTAAACTTTCTTACTATCTCACGAGTCTGCTCTATCATAGGAAGCTGATCCTCTCCTACCGGAACAGTTGTTGCCTTAAAGGCAGTAATATCGGAAGCCTGACTGATAGGATATGTAAAGAATCCAACAGGTATGCTGGTCTCAAAATTCCTCATTTTTATCTCAGACTTAACGGTAGGGTTTCTCTCAAGTCTCGAAACAGTAACCAGATTTGCATAGTAAAATGTAAGCTCTGTGAGTTCTGTTACTACAGACTGGATGAAAAGATTTGATTTTGCTGGATCAAGTCCCACTGATAAATAATCAAGGGCTACCTCGATTATATTATCTCTTATTTTATCAGGATTATCAAAATTATCAGTCAGAGCCTGTGCATCCGCTATCATGATAAATATCTTATCATACTCTCCGGAATTCTGAAGCTCTACTCTTCTTTTTAATGAACCTACATAATGTCCCATATGAAGTCTTCCTGTAGGTCTGTCACCTGTTAGTATTATCTTGCTCATAATTTTCCTCTTTCTTCTCGGTCGAAATATTCATTATGTCAACCTTTTTTTATCTATAATTAGTCTACTCTCTTTTTACCCTGGAAAAAGAGAGCTACTGTACCTGGTCCGGTATGACTCGCAATAGTACAGCCTATGTCAAAACGACATACCTTTCCCTTAAGCTGTGGAAATGTTTCCTCTATCTGACTGACAACCTGTGAACCAAGTTCTCCATCAGAATCACTCAGAAAGCATTTTCCCTTATAATCAAGACCGCCGTCGCATTCTTCAACCATCTTCTCAACTATACGCTTTACAACCTTTTTCTTAGTTCTTATCTTCTCTCTGGGAATAAGCCTTCCTTCATAATCAACATTTAGAAGTGGACATATACTTAACACCTGACCAACTGTACCGGCAGCTTTTGATACTCGACCACCCTTTATATAGAAAGAAAGGTCCGTAGAGAAAAACCAATGCTGAACATTCAGCCTGTATTCTTCTATCCATTTAGCCAGTTCTTCAGCAGAAAGCCCTTCATCTCTCTTATCAGCAGCGAGTTCCATAAGAAGTCCATAACCGGAAGATGCTGCAAGCGAATCTATCGCATAAATCTTCCTGTCAGGGTACTGTTCCATTAGATCATTTGCCGCAATAACAGCACTCTGATATGTACCTGATATTCCGGTAGAAAGAGATACATGAACTATATCCTTTCCCTCGTCAAGATACTTCTTGAAATATTCTATATATTCTCCTGTGCTGACCTGAGATGTCTTCGCATCTGAACCAGCCTGCATCATCTTTACAAGTTCACGGGGAGACAGACTCACTCCCATATCATCCTTTACCTGCTCACCATCCAAAGTTACATTGAACGGAACAAACTTTATATCTCTTTTTTCCATCCATTCAGGCGACAAGTCACACGGCGCACATGCGCTCAGTATATAATCACTCATATAAATCCCTTTCTATCACATCTATAATATCTAACAAATCAACCATTACATAAGTATAATAGAGCCGGTCAAAATCTGCAAGGAGAGTTTTGGCTCAACTAAAGGACGAAAAAGCTTTTTCAATCTCTATTCAAGAAAAAGATGAAAGTTTTCAGCTTTTTTCGATGAAAAAGATGAAAGTTATCAACTTTTTCTTGATTGTTGTGATTTTTTATAGTTTAATTATATTGATGGCAGTGTCATTCTGAGGACTTTAGTCCGAAGAATATTTACATCTGTATACGTAGAAGGAGAAATATTTTATGTATAGAAAATTCTCAAAAACTCTTGAAGAATGGGAATCAAATAGTATTAAAGAGCCACTGCTTGTTGTAGGAGCAAGACAGGTTGGAAAGACTTGGATAATTAAAGATTTCTGTGAAAACAGATATTCTGATTACGTATATATTAATCTTGAAGAACAGTCCAGTCTTATATCAGCATTTGCGGGCGATTTATCTCCAAAAACCATACTACGAAATCTAAGTATACTTCTTGGAAGAACAATCGATTATACAACTGCAATCTTTATTGATGAGATACAACAAAGCGAACGAGCTATAACATCCCTGAAATACTTCTGTGAAGCCGATGAGAATTATAGAATTATCGGTGCCGGAAGTCTTCTTGGTGTAAAAATAAAGAGATTTGAAAGTTCATTTCCGGTTGGAAAAATACAACTAAAACATATGTACCCAATGGATTTTGAAGAATTTCTTTTAGCCCTTAATGAAGAATTACTCTTGGATGCCATCACTCAATCATATGAAAGTAACAAACAAATACCAGACGGCATTCATAACAAAGCTCTGCAGCTATATCATGATTACCTTTTTGTTGGCGGTATGCCTCAGGTAGTAAATAATTATATAAATAATAATAAAGATATTAATTCTGTTGACAGACAATTACATACATATCTTAGAATGGCTTATCTGGCAGATATGTCAAAATATGTAACTAATGCATCAGAATCAGCTAAGATTGCTGCGGTTTATGATTCTATTCCTAGACAGCTTGCAAAGGATAATCCAAAATTTAAATATAAAGAGATAAAAGGAACCGCAAATAAAAGGGATTACTATGGACCAATAGACTGGCTTGCCTCTTCAGATATGATCAGTAAGATTAATAAACTTGAAGCTCCTCGCACTCCATTGAAAGGATATGAAAATAGTGATAGCTTCAAGATATATCTATCGGATGTTGGTCTTCTCTGTAATATATGTCAGATGAATTATAAGGATTTACTTTCAAATGCCAATAACAGCTATAAAGGTGCAGTTATAGAAAACTATGTAGTCCAGCAAATGCGCATAAATCATAATGATTTATATTTCTATAAACCCGCTGAAAATATGGAAATAGATCTGATAACTACTATAGATGATAAAATTATACCTATTGAGATTAAATCAGGGCGACACAAGAAATCAACAAGCTTAAACAACTATAGAACACAGAATAACCCAGAATATGTTATAAAAATATCAGAAAACAACTTTGGATTTGCAGATGGAATAAAGTCCGTTCCACTTTATGCGGTATATTGTATAAAGTAAATAGATATTCAAATATGTTTTTTTAGGGATTAATGTCGCTACTAATCAATACTTTTCATTAAGCTTAAAAATCAACAAGCCGGAATCCTCTTATACAAGATTCCGGCTTGTTTTTTTATTCTTTACGGTAAAAATCCCTCTAAAAATTTATTATCATCATCAAAGATGAGATTATATTGTATTATTTCCAATTCTTTCAGCTTATCTACGTCAGGAAATGATTGTGCATTCTCATAGTAATCTCCATATTCATCCCATAATCCTATAGCTGTTATAGCAGGAACATTCTTCTGAAGTGCCAATAAAAATCTATCATATTCTGAAAGCCTTACTCCCGCCCTATTCATAAGATATGAGCCGACATAGTTTGTAGATAATGAATTAATCTTTATATTACCATTACTAACAGCATTTTCAATTTTCATATCTTGTGGAAGTAGTTCATCTGATTCAGCTATATCATAATTTGCCCAAATTATATAAGGAACATAATAAGCACTTAAATTCTGCTTCATCGTATCACTCCATGCAGGATGTGATGCAAGTAATTCCTTTGCTTCATCATCCCAAGATGGCTGATGATCCCCATACATCATTATTATTGTAGGTTCATCAACCTTTTCAAAATATTCTACAAGATTCTTAAATGCTGTATCGGACACTTTAATCAGCGATAAATAAGTGTTTATAGAATCTGTCGCGTCAAAATTAGTCACTTTAACACTCTCACCTAAGTCATACGGACCACCCGTATATCCGCCATGATTTTGAATCGTTACATTAAAACAAAAGAATGGGTTATCTGGATTTTCATTTTTACTTCTTTCAAATAATTCAATAACTCGTCTATAATTTGCTTCATCAGAAAGATAATCTCTTGGAAGTTCACCGGAAGAATATTCTTTAAAGAAATTATTCTCAAATACCTTCTCATCAAAACCCAGATACGAATATGCACTCATCCTATTATATCCAGAAGAATAATAACTATGATATGCAACTGTATGATATGGAACTGGTTGATGTTTTAATGCTTCTTCAAGCGATGGAATACTTTGCTTAAGATATTGTGTATAAGGAACTGAGCCATAAGGAAAAAACTGAAGGCTTGATCTCGAAAGAATCTCAAATTCTGTATTCGCCGTAGGTCCTCCCGTCACTGACATATTAAGATATCCTTTTTCAGTATTATCTTTCATACTATGAATAAATGGCATATAATCCTTGTCAGTTTCTATATCAGCCGTAATCTTAAGATCAGAAAATGCTTCATTTTGAATAAGAATAATATTAGGTTCTACTTTACTCTCATCTTCATTTTGATGATTATTAGCATTTGACTCTAAATTTATATCATCAAATATATTTTTAACTTTATCTGCTGAATACTCTGATACATCTATTCTGCTAGTAGAATCCATATTACTAAAAAAATATGGAAGATATCCTACTGCAGAAACATTTTCATTATAATCCCATCCGACACCAAATACTTTTCCATAAAAATCACCAGTTTTAAATGTTACTATTACAAATATAGCAATTAAAGCTTCAAATATAACTGTAGTAAAAATACGCCTATATATCTTTTTTTCTTTCTTTTCAGATTTATCTTGAGGCAGTTTTAGAATTATAACAAAAACAATACAAACAATAAATATAATCAAGCTGATCCAGAACCACTTGGTCGGTTTATATGTATAGTTACCAACCACCTCTAATGCAGTCCTGATAACCGTGAGATCTCCAAACATTATATAGTTTCCTCTGAACTGGTAAACCACATCATTTGCAAGACCTATCACAAAAGAAAGAATAAGTGATATAAATGCACCAGGCTTAACATTTCTAAAAAGCGCCCAAAATGCTAATTGGAGGATAAACCAATACATAACATTTACGTGAATCAAATAATCCAGAATATTCATCTTGCTTCCAATTTGCAACTCAACAAGACAACAAGAAATAATAGAAATAATAAAAACAAAAAATAACTTTGTTAATTTCTTATGTCTTTGAGGAAAAGATATTATATCCTTAACTAATCTAGAATAATCAAGAATTGGAATCAAAAATACTAAAGACGCAAAGACAATACGAACAAAATCTGTTTTATTACCCAGTAAGCAATTATGAAATGTAGAATTAAAGAACGTTCTATTAAAAGATATAATTAGAAAAGACAGACCTACAGCGACAAGATACCTAGCAACACCTATAATCTTTGGAAGTAAAGGATTCTCTTCAAAGATTTTTGAATTTACAATTCGATCAGGTAGTTTTTTTGCATGATAAACGACACCAATAAACATAGCAATCGAAATAGGAATAATTGAATAAATTGTTCTAGAAATAATTAACTTAAATATTGTCACCCTTACTTCATTTGTAAAAACATTTTGTCCCTGTTCCTTAAAAAAATCACCAATATTTGAATTACCATAATATAGCTCATAAAGCGATTTAATTAAATCTATATCAAATACAAAAACAAGTAGTGACGAAATAAAAAAAGATAAAACAAGTAAATAAATAATTTTACGATTTCTTTTAGAAAACAATTTCATATACCTCTATTTACACACTGTAATAATTCTATAATTTTTTATTATTTTAGTCAAATTTATTTAGATAGTAAAAACTATAATAATATACTTACTAAAATTTCAAAGAATCATATTTTCCATAAAACACAAATTATCTAATCTATTTATCAATTAAAACAAAAATATAAAAAACACAGGTCAATAATGACCTGTGCTTTATGATAAAAAATCTTAATTATTTATATTCGCTTGCAGTAACCTGATAAGCATTCTCTGTAAATGTAGTAGGAGCTGTCTTACCCTTTCCAGCTTCAAGAACTTCCCAATTACCATTAGCAGAATTCCATACTGCAATATTTCCAGAAGAATCAGTATATCTAAAAGCATTAATTATACATGTAGTTTTATTCTGTACTGAACTAGTAATCGAAGGAGTTTTAAATCCTACACTTACTTTGAATGGTTTTTCCTGAATATCAGCTAAATCCTGAATCTTAGATGCTTGAACAGCAGCTGCTCTACCAGATGTAGTAAGAGTATTATTCTTTCCATAATACTCAGTTGCCAAAGCTTGAGCCGCTACATATGCTGCTTCAGCATTAGTTACAGCTTGTTTCTGTCTTGCTTTATCAATGTATCCAAGAAGTGCTGGTACAAGGATAGCTGCAAGGATTGCAAGTATAACAAGTACAACGATAAGTTCAACGAGTGTAAAACCCTTATTATTTGTCTTCTTCATAAGTTCGTCCTCCCTTTTAAAATGATTTTTCATATGTATAGCCTTCCGTCCTGCTATACAACTCTCTCATGAATAAGTTAATGTAATTATATCCATAAAAGTGCAATAATGCAAATACTTATGTAAACTAATTGAGCAAATCTACCAAACGCACATTATTTCACAAAATATTTTGTGCATATTGTATAATTCACAACATTTTTGCATTTATTTCACGCATATTCATTCAATTTTAGTTATATTCTGTCACTCAAGAAACGACCGTTTTTTATGTTTTTCGTCTATTTTCACATTTTGGACACGATTTTTAAGCAATTTTATCACATTTTTCACAAGTGAATTTACGGCATTTATATCAATTTTATGTTGATTTATGATTTGATTACAACCAAGGATGTCATTGTAAGATTCTTCGAATCGCTTCGCTCGTTCAGAATGACATAAAGTGATTCTTGCTCGCTCTGAATGACAAAATGTTCTTCTTGCTCGCTTTGAATGATAAAAATGTCATTCTGATTATTCAGAATGACACTTTTGCTTTTTAATCATAGTATGCTACTTTAACTAACTCTTCTACTGTTGTAAGTCCCTGCTCGATCAGTTCCATACAGCTTTCCTTCAGGGTAAGCATTCCCAGTTCTTTTCTGGCATATTCCTTTATTTCTTCGGATGTTTTCTCATCCGATATCATCTTACGAATCGGCTTATCTACCGGAAGTATCTCGTGAATTGATATACGTCCACGATATCCCGTTCCGTTACATTTCTTACAGCCGACTTTGTGCATAACTCTTGGGAGAGGACGTCCAACTATACGCTGCTCTTCTTCCGTCATCTGTCCCCACTCACCACAGTCCGGACATACCTTTCGAACAAGTCTCTGTGCAATTACACCGACGAGGGAATTTGCAAGCATATATGGTTCTATACCCATATCTATCAGACGAGTAACTGATGAAGCTGCATCATTGGTATGAAGTGTCGAAAGAACCAGGTGACCGGTTATAGCCGCCCTGACCGATATAGAAGCTGTCTCTGCATCACGAGTTTCACCGAGCATGATTATATCCGGATCCTGTCTCAGAAGCGCTCTAAGTCCGACCTCAAATGTAAGTCCTGCGGTATTATTTACCTGCATCTGATTCA
>OCTX012158378.1_pt1 | contig 24429 bp, 23 predicted proteins | sample 1539691 | NCBI WGS metagenome assembly OCTX01 (sample SAMN02144231, study PRJEB22623) | gut metagenome | biome: sheep rumen | host: Ovis aries | place: New Zealand
GTCAACGTCTTGACACGGGACGAGAAGATGCGGTTTTCGCCCCACGATGCCAGTGTTGCCAACAGCAACAGCAGGATGAGCGACAGCTTGTGGTTAATATTGGCGCAGGGCACTGAGCAACTCATTGTTTTCGGTGCGGGTACCTATCGTGATACGCAGACAGTTCTGACAGAGCTGGATGCGTGAGCGGTTGCGCACAATGATTCCTTTGTCAACGAGATAGTCATAGATGCGCTTGGCATCAGTGACGCGAGCCAGGAAGAAGTTGGCGTCCGTGGGATAGATCTGCTCACAGAGGGGCAACTCTCGGAAGGCTTGCATCAGTCGGTTGCGCTCTTGCAGGATGATCTTTACCGTCTTGTCCACCTCAAAAGGGTCTTTCAGCATCTCCATAGCTTGCTGCTGTGTGAGCAGGTTGACGTTATACGGGTATTTCACCTTATTATATATAGCGATAATCTCCTTTGAGGCGAAGGCCATACCCAGTCGGATGGCTGCCGAACCCCATGCCTTCGACATCGTCTGCAGAATAATCAGATTGGGGTGGGTGGGCAACTCCTGGCGCAGCGACAGCTGTTGGGCGAAGTCTATGTAGGCTTCATCAACGATGACGATTCCGTCAAAACCCTCAACCACTTTCATCATCTCGTCGCGGTCCAGCGAGTTGCCGGTAGGGTTGTTGGGCGAACACAGCCAGATAATCTTCGTGTGTTCGTCGCAGGCCTGAAGGACAGCGTCAGCATGCAGCTGGAAGTTATCGTCCAGGAGAACTTGACGACACTCGATGTCGTTGATGTCGGCACACACCTGATACATGCCGTAGGTAGGGACTATGCTTACCACGTTGTCGCGACCGGGTTCGCAGAAGATGCGGTAGGGCAGGTCGATGGCCTCGTCGCTGCCGTTGCCCAGAAAGATGTTCTCGGCAGGAACACCTTTTATGCGCTCCAAGAGTTTCTTGACATCACGCTGCAGTGGGTCGGGATAGCGGTTGTAGGGGGCATTATACGGATTCTCGTTAGCATCGAGGAATACGTGAGCCTCTTTGCCAGAGTATTCGTCACGGGCACTGCTATAAGGAGCCAGACTCCATATATTCTTTCTAACTAACTGTTCTAGATTAAACATTAAACATTAAACATTAAACATTATTTATTTTTCGTTGAATTGATAATGTTTACTAATGTACCAATTAGTTTACTATTATCATTATTGAGAGATTCAAATTGAGAGTCACTGATATAGTCAGTTTCATGTAGAAGTTCCAACCAAAATTTTGTTTCACTTGCTTCTTTAAGAGATATGCTCAATTTGCTTATAAAATCTTGTCTACTTTGTGCAAATACACTTTCACTAATATTAGCGCCAATACTCGTGCCACATCTGAGAATTTGTTTTGACAATACAAATTCTTTTTTAACATCAACCAGAAATTTATATAGATTCACTATCCGAATTGCAAAATTCTTTGAATCAAATGCAATTTGATTGTTATCTTTCATTTATTTCTGAAATTTAATGTTTAATGTTACATTTTTAATGTACGCATGCGTACTGTCATCGCGTTTTTGTGAGCATCCAACTGCTCAGCTCCAGCCATCAGTTCTACAGCACGACCGATGCGGCGGATGCCTTCTTCGGTAAGGTGCTGGAAGGTGATTTTGCGACAGTAACTGTCGAGGTTCACACCATTGTATGCTGTGGCATAGCCATGAGTGGGCAGCGTGTGGTTGGTACCGCTGGCATAGTCGCCAGCACTCTCACAGGCATACTGCCCAAGGAAGACGCTGCCAGCATTCACTACGCGCTCTGCTAACTGTTCGTAGTCTGCAGTTTGAATAATAAGGTGCTCAGGGGCATAGACGTTCGACAGCGCCATCATCTCGTCAACAGTATGGACGAGCACAAGACGGCTGTTGTCCAGCGCCTTGCCGGCTATCTCCTGACGGGGCAGCAGTGCCAGTTGGCGTTCTACCTCAGCCTGTACTTCCTGCATCTTCTGCTCCGAGGTTGTAATGAAGAGCACCTGCGAGTCGATGCCGTGTTCGGCCTGCGACAAGAGGTCGGCAGCCACAAACTCGGCATTGGCGGTGTCATCTGCCAACACACAAACCTCGCTGGGTCCTGCGGGCATGTCGATAGCTACCTCGTCAAGGCTTACCTGTTGCTTGGCAGCCATCACATATTGGTTGCCAGGACCGAAAATCTTGAAGACCTTGGGTACGCTTTCCGTACCATAGGCCATAGCACCAATAGCCTGTACACCACCAGCCTTGAAAATCTTGCTGACACCAGCTATACGTGCTGCCACGAGGATGGCAGGGTTCACCTTGCCTTCGCGGTTGGGCGGCGTGCAGAGCACAATCTCCTGACAACCCGCAATCTTGGCTGGTGTGGCAAGCATCAGTACCGTAGAAAAGAGTGGGGCAGTGCCGCCAGGGATATAGAGACCCACACGTTCTATGGCGACACTCTTCTGCCAACAGTTGACGCCAGGCTGTGTCTCCACTTTCAGACCTTCAAACTTCTGGGCAGCATGAAACTGATGGATGTTCTGATGTGCCAGTTCGATGGCTGCTTTCAGTTCACTACTCACCAGTTGCTCGGCTTCCTGCATCTCCTGCTCGCTGACAGCCAGCGTCTCCAAAGTAGCTTTGTCAAACTTCAGCTCATACTCTTTGACAGCCTCGTCACCGCGCTGACGCACATCGCTCAGCACCTGAGCAACAGTCTCGTTCAGCTTGGTCAAGTCCAAACGTGGGCGAGACGTAATCTCACCCCATAAATTCTTCTCTGGGTATCTATATATCTTCATCTCTCTCTTACCTCTTACCTCTGACTTCTTACCTCTTACCTCTTACCTCTTAAAGTATCATCTTCTCAATCGGAGTCACCAGAATGCCTTGAGCACCCATCTCCTTCAGTTTGCCGATAATTTCCCAGAAACGTTTCTGGTCGAGTACGGTGTGTACGGAGCACCAGTCTTCGTCAGCCAGCGGGATGATAGTGGGACTCTTCAGTCCAGGCAGCACATTGATAATCTCCTGCAAGTGGGCCTTCGGCGCATTCATGCGAACATACTTCTTGTCTTCAGCATCCTTGACGGCCTTGAAGCGGAACAGCATCTCGTCGAGGGTGGCACGCTTCTCCTTGCTGAGGTTCTTATTGCCAATGAGCAGGGCCTCGCTCTGCATCACAACTTCCACCTCGCGCAGGTTGTTGCTAACCAGTGTCGAACCGCTGCTGACAATGTCGAAGATGCCATCGGCAAGACCTATACCCGGGCTGATTTCTACAGAACCCGTGATGACGTGGATTTCTGCATTGATGCCCTGTTCGTCGAGGAACTTCTTCAGAATATGGGGATAGCTGGTGGCTATCTTCTTGCCATTAAACCAGTTGACACCACGATACTCGATGTCCTTGGGAATAGCCAGTGACAGACGGCACTTGGAGAAACCCAGACGGGAGATGATTTCGGCATCCTCGTTGCGTTCTACAAACTCGTTCTCACCTACCACACCGATGTCGGCAACACCTGATGCCACACTCTGTGGAATGTCGTCGTCGCGCAGATAAAGCACTTCCAACGGGAAGTTACCCGACTGCACCAGTAGTGTTCTGCGTCCTGAACTGATCTTAATATCTGCCTCAGCCAGCAGGTTCATCGTGTCGTCAAAAAGACGGCCTTTTGATTGTACTGCAATTCTTAACATATCTTTTTTTTCTAATTTATTCTAATTTAGTTTGCAAATTTACACATTTTCAGTGATATTTGCAAGAAAATGATTACTTTTGCACCCAAAATTGAAATAAATTGAGCAGAAACAGCATATATATCCATCTTTTCGCTGCTCTGTTGCTTTTTGCCGCCTGTGGTCAGAAGCGACAGGAACCCGTCGTTACGCCCTGGGGCGAGATAACCGATACCATTCCCACTGACGATGATTTCGACTTGGAAGATATTCAGCGCAATGGTGAACTGATTGCCCTTACACTGACTGGCCCTGAGACCTACTACGACTATCGCGGACGGCATCTGGGTACGCACTATCTGCTCTGTCAGCGATTTGCTGACCAGTTGGGTGTCAGCCTTCGTATGGAGGTTTGTCGCGACACTGCCGAGATGCGGCAGCGACTGGCCGATGGAGAGGCCGACCTCATCTGTTATCCGCTTGCAAAGCAAGGTGCTGGATGGATTGTTGGTGACGACAAAGAGGACCTGTCCTTGGAACTGAAGAAGTGGTATCGTCCATCTCTGATGGCTGAGGTTAAAAAACAAGAGGAGTTCCTGCTCTCTTCCCGCAGTGTCCGACGTCGTATCTTTGCTCCTATGCTGAATCGTGCTGGTGGTGTCATCTCTCATTATGATGCTTATTTCCAGCGCTATGCGTCGCAGCTCCGCTGGGACTGGCGCCTGCTGGCAGCCCAGTGCTATCAGGAGTCTACCTTCGACCCGCAGGCTCGCTCTTGGGCGGGTGCCTGTGGCTTGATGCAGATTATGCCTGGTACAGCCGACCATCTGGGTTTGGCGCGTGCTGACATCTACAATGCGGAAAAGAATATCGCTGCTGCGGTGAAGTATATTGCCGAACTGGAACAGTCGTTCTCCGACATCCGTGAACGTTCCGAGCGTACCAAGTTTGTACTGGCAGCCTACAATGGTGGAGGCTACCACATCCGCGATGCGATGGCTTTGGCACGTAAGCATGGCCGTGACGCCTCTCGTTGGCGCGACGTAGAACCCTTCGTGCTGGGCTTGCAGCGTGCAGAATACTACAACGACCCCGTTGTGCGCAATGGTTATATGCGCGGCTCCGAGACCGTCGACTATGTGCGCCGCATCCACGACCGCTGGAATGGCTATCGTGGCGTCAAGACTGTCCACTCCGTCGCTGGTCCTACGGGTATTCCGCAGAAAGCCAAGCGTGAGCGCAAGGCAAAATACCAAGTTACCGAATAAAAAATACCATATTATTTGATTATTCCGATTTTTCTTCGTATTTTTGCGAAATAGAATTATTGTTATGGAGCAAAAGCCTTTGAAGATAGTCTATCTTACACCAGCTCTTTATATGGCTGGTGGCGTAGAGCGTGTACTGACTTTGAAGGCAAACTATTTTGCGGAACATTTCGGTTATGATATAACGATTATTCTGACGGAGGGGAAAGACAAACCTTTGTTCTATCCAATATCCGACAAAATCAAAGTCGTAAATCTTGACATTAACTTCGAGGAGTTATGGACCTGCTCTTTTGCGAAGAAGATTTTTGTCTATCTCAAGAAACAGCGTCTGTTCAAAAAGGCTCTTACCAAGGAGTTGATGCGGCTTCGTCCTGACATCACTATCAGTTTACTTCGTCGCGAAATCAATTTCCTTAATGACATTAAAGATGGTAGTCGTAAAATTGGAGAACTTCATGTCAATCGGGCTAACTATCGGAATTTCGAGGCCAACGACTCCAACTGTGTCAAGAGTTTATTTGCAAAGTTCTGGATGCGTAGCCTTGTTACAAAATTGACAAGGCTAGACCGTTTTGTAGTCCTGACAGAAGAAGATAAGTCTGCATGGCCTGAACTACAGAATATTTGTGTAATCCCGGATCCTTTGTCTTTTTCTCCCACTCAGCATAGTTTATTGGCAGAAAAGCGAGTCATTGCCGTAGGTCGTTATGTCTACCAAAAAGGTTTTGACCTCCTATTGCAGGCATGGACAATAATCGAAAAGCAATTTTCAGATTGGGAATTGGTTGTTTTTGGTGATGGCAATCGTGAGCCTTATGAACATCAAATGAAAGAACTTGGAATAGATAGAAATCGCTGCCATTTGAATGGTCCGACTGCTGATATCCAGAAAGAATATGTCAATAGCTCTATCTTTGCTTTTAGTTCTCGTTTTGAGGGTTTCGGCATGGTTCTGGTCGAAGCGATGGCTTGTGGCCTTCCTGTTGTTTCCTTTGCATGCCCCTGTGGTCCCAAAGATATTGTGCGTGACGGCGAAGATGGCTTCTTAGTAGCTAATGGTAATGTTGACGACTTAGCACAGCAGTTGATGAAATTGATGGCAGACGATAACCTGCGTACGGTGTTTGCTCATCGCGCTCGTCAGAATGTTCAGCGTTTCAATATGGAGCACATAGCATCACGCTGGAAGTCTTTATTTGAATCATGTGTAAAAAGGTGATGGGATGAAAATATTATTCCTCGTATATCATGGTTTTTCCGAGCATAGTGGCATTTCTAAGAAAATTCACTATCAGGTAAAGGGACTGCGTGAGAATGGTCACGACGTTCGCCTGTGTTACTATGCGCAATCACCTAATGGGCATTGGTGTCGTTTTGTCGATAATGATATAATTCAAGACTATGGTAAAGGTGCTATAGCGGGCCTTCGTCAGCGCATCAGTTACGACTGCATTTATGACTACTGTATTCGTGAGGAAATAGAGTTCGTTTATGCCCGTTGTTTCCAAAATGCTAATCCATGGCTCATTAGTTTTTTTAAGAAACTGAAAAAAGCCGGAATCCATTCCGTAACAGAGATTCCTACTTATCCGTATGACGATGAGTTTAAGAACTTTGATTGGAAAGCACGTTGGGGGTTGAAGATTGACCAACTGTTCCGTCATAGGCTCTATCAGCAGATGGATGCTTTGGTCACCTTCAGCGATGCTGAACGTATCTTTGGGCAACGCACCATCCGCATCAGCAATGGTGTTGACTTCGATAGCATCCCCTTGCATCAGCCCCCTCTCTATTTGGAGAGAGCGGGGGGAGAGGCTCTCCATCTCATTGGCGTTGCCGAAGTTCACGACTGGCATGGCTTTGATCGTGTGATGACTGGAATAGGTGAGTACTATCGCCAAAAGCGAACAGCTCTCGCAACGCCACACTCTCTCCGAGAGAATAGCAATAAGCCAGATGTATTCTTCCACGTTGTCGGCGGTGTGCATCCCAATCGTATGAACAATGTCTTTGCCCCTATTATCAATCAGTATGGCATACAGGATAAGATTATATTCCATGGCCAGTTGTTTGGCGATGAACTGACTAAGGTCTTCAACCAATGCCAGTTCGCTATTGGTTCTTTAGGCCGCCATCGCAGTGGTATCACTGTTATTAAAACGCTGAAAAATCGTGAGTATGCCACTCGTGGTATACCTTTTATCTATAGTGAGCAAGACAGTGACTTCGATCAGCAACCATACGTGTTAAAGGCTCCTGCTGATGAATCACCTACTGACATCCAGCAGATTTTCGACTTTATGGACAACTTCAGAATGAATCCTGAGGATATCCGCAGAACCGTTGAGCATCTTACGTGGAAGAAACAGATGCAACGGGTTATAGACGCAGTTTTTGAGTAGGATTATAATATGAAAATAGTATATTTCTTTCCACAACTGGCGACGCATGCTGGTACAGAACGGATATTGATCGACAAGATGAATTACCTTGCCGACCATTATGGATGTGAAGTATATGCATTAACATATGAACAAGGCAACTTTCCACTAGCCTATCCCTTGTCTGAAAAAGTAATCCATGTAGATTTATGTGTTCCCCTATGGCGCGTATTTAAATATAACTATGTGAAAAGAAAGCTCATTCATAGAGGTCTTAAGATTAAATTGTTTGATCGCTTTAATACTTTTATATCCGACGTCCGGCCTGACATACTCGTCGCTACACCTTATCATGAAGAGATACTTGAAATGGCACTAAATAGTCCACTAAGCATGATTCGTGTTGTAGAATCTCATCTCAATTTGCGCTTTAGTCTTGACAAAGACCCTAGAATAGAGAAGTATTCGCTACATAGAATATATGCATGGATTAAGAAGCAACGTATAGCAAAACTTATTAGTCGTTTTGATTATATGGTGGTCTTAAATCAAGGCGATGCAGATGATTGGTCAAAGTATATAAGGACAAAGGTCATATATAATATGGTTCACCTCAACGAAAGTGAGGTAAGTAGCCTTGAGAATAAGAAAGTACTTTTTGTCGGAAGATACTCAAAACAGAAAGGAATACCTGACCTTTTCAGAGTATGGGAACTTGTCTATCAAAGGCATCCGGATTGGCAACTTAACCTTTATGGTGGAATGGGTGAGGACTATGAATATGCTCTTGCTGAAGCTGATCGTCTTCAAACGAACATACGTGTAAGTACTGAAACTGCCGATATATTTAATCAATACCGCGAGAGTTCTATCTTTGTACTTACCTCTATCTACGAACCTTTTGGACTAGTCCTGCCAGAAGCTATGAGCTGCGGCTTACCTGTCGTGTCGTTCGATTGTCCATACGGCCCATCAAATATTATCAGCGATGGTGTTGATGGTTTCCTGATAAAGAACCGCGATGTTAATGCCTTTGCTGACAGGGTATGCATCCTGATTGAAGATACGAAACTCCGACAGCAGATGGGACGTGCTGCTATTATGTCATCAAAAAGATTTGCCGCAGACAAGATTATGCCTAAATGGAAAACACTGTTTGATACACTAGTTAATGATAAAAAGCATTAATATTCCTATATCTCAAATGATGACTTCTCAGGGAATTTTTCCTCTAAGAGCTTCATCACATAATTCATAGCAAACTCAAAGTCTTCGTCTGTGCACAGTGATGTGTCGTTGATACAAACAGACTGGAACTTATCGCTTAGTAACACTTTGTCCATTGTACTGGTGCAACTTCTGTCTGAGATATGAATGGCATAAGATTTCCTTTTTAAGGGATAAAACATGTTCTTCGCCAGTTGCCAATAGCGGAACAGATAGGGGTTGGCAATGACCTCCTCCCTGAATCGTGTGCAGCTGGCACTCAGGAAATCAGGTTCTTTATCCCACACCTCTTGGAAAGTTGACTTCAGATAGGATTGCTCGCAATGATAATTGGAAAAGCCAATAAACAGATGTTGCTTCATTAGGATAGCACTCATCAGCAGTCCTTTTATACCTAAATGTAACCCAAACCATTTGCTTGGCGATTGGCGTACGGTATTCCAACGGTTGAAGTGCGCATTGATAATTCCGATGTCAGCTAACATAGACATATAAATATTGAACTTTTCGTTCGGTGTATATAATGGAACATTAAAGCATGTCTCCTTATTGTAGTCGCAGGGAAGACAGTCCCTGAAATAGTAATCGGGTGTGACAGGACAATTGATTAGTACATCGTCATTGAAATATACGAAATGCTCAGACAATCCTTCTATTCTGTGCATGTGCAATTCAATGGTACATGAGTTAAATGTCGGAAGAAACTTTTGTGGAATATAGTCCTCATGCTTGACCAATACCAGTTTAGGATTCTCTTTATTGATCCAGTCTGGAAATTTCCCGTTGGTTATCAGATACACCTTATTTACCCATGGCGCATATTTTTCTACAGCCCTAAACCAATAGTGGAAGATATTCATTTCCCTATATCGGCCTTTGCTTTTGTCTCCTTTGGCGCCTGTCTTATAATAATTGTATTGCTCCTGCCACTTTGGGTCGTTAGAATCCAACCACGTTACAACAAAATCAATTTTTTCCATGTTTATGAACTATTTTCGCATATAGATGATATGTGTTTATAAAAAAGTGTGGTATGTGTTTAAACATGAATGTAGTACATCTTTGTCTTATGCTGTGAGTGAAATTAAGATGAGGTGCTTGGGTTTTAAGAAAATCCATAACACTGTTTCTTTCAAAACGATTCCTGCTGAAATAAATGGTATGATATATCAGCCTGGAGAATGAGGTGAAGACGTCTTCTTCAAGCTTATATAATTGCTTGTAAGACAGGCCTTTCATTGTTCTTAATAGCCAGGTTGCTCCAATGGCAATGGAGAAACTTCTGGTGTTCTCCAATGAGAAAGCAGTAGTATTGCTTCCTGGCCTTCTAATTCTGTAGATGTTTAACAGCCAAGATGCTTTTATACATTTTCCTGCTTTAAGATAACATTCGTGGGTAAAAGGAACATCTTGATAACGGATGCCTGGAATAAAACGGATATGGTTCTCATCAATAAATGCCTTCCTATAAAGATTCCTCCATACGTAACAATAGTTGGGATTTAGGTCTTCGAGGAATAGTTGTTCGCCACTTTTCTCTTTGAATTCGCAACAATCTTGCTTGACACCCTTGAATGAGTCAATTTCTTTACTCGTCATTCTAAGAAAGTCTGCCACAACGATGTCCACTTTTGTCTCTAACGCTTTATCTAACAAGATGGCAAGACTGTTTTCTATCAGCAAGTCGTCAGAGTCGGGCATCATGATGTATTCTCCTTTTGCCACTGCAATACCATTGTTTCGTGCAACGGACAGACTGAGATTCTCTTGATTGATAACGGTGATATTACTATGAGCTTGAATGATATCAGCAATCATTTCCATGCTATGGTCTGTAGAGCCGTCATTCACGATAATGACTTCAAAACGTGAGTCATCAAGTCCTTGCATGAAAATACTTTCCAAACAAGGGTGGATATATTCCTCGACATTGTAAACAGGAACAATAATTGATAACTCAGTCATAGCCGTTTTTAGTAATTTTCTGCAAATATAAGCAGAAAAGTTGATAAATCAAAATATTTTTGTTATATTTGCAAAAAAATAGTAACAATGGCAAACTGGTACGATAAATACATGACTATCTACGGGAAACCTTTCAGTGAGGTGCCCGAAGAGATAATTAATGGTACGCGCGAGAGACTAGCTGCTCTGCAGAGTGACGAGCCGTTGGTGTCTGTGGTGATGATTGCCTATAATGAGGAGAAACGTCTTCCGGCATGCTTATGGTCGCTTAGTGAACTGAAGACCCAGTATCCGATAGAGATAATTGGAGTGAATAACAACTCCAATGATCAGACAGAACAAGTGTATCAAGCCTTTGGTATACCTTATTTTAACGAAACGAAACAGAGTCCGGGTTATGCTCGTCAGTGTGGTTTGGAACATGCACGTGGCAAGTATCATTTTTTTATTGATGCCGACACTTTATATCCATCGTGTTATGTTGATAAGATGATGGGGAAACTGTTAAGGCCAGGTGTCTCGTGTGTCGGTACGTTCTGGAGTTTCTATCCAGACGAGAAACATTCTAAAATAAGCCTCTGCCTCTTTGAGATGGCGCGCGACCTGTTTTTGTGGATTCAGCATTTCAAGCGTCCGGAACTGAATATTCGTGGTATGACGTTTGCCTTTAATGCGGATTATGCCCGCCAATGTGTCATTCGTACTGATATTCGCCGTGGGGAAGATGGTTCATTGGCATTATCGCTCAAGAAGTTTGGAAAGATTGTTTTCTTGTACGATCGTAAAGCGCGACCTGTTACTGGCTATGGCACCATTGGCAACCAGTCGATGTGGCAGAGCTTTGTAGACCATGTACGCATCCAGTTGCGAGGCATCACGCGCATCTTCCATTCTACCGACCACTACGACGATTCAGAAGATAACCTTGTCAAGAAATAATACATGGTATTACTTCTTCTTAACAAGGTTATCTTCTGAATCGGTGGAGTAGAACGGGTTAGGCAATCTTCCACTCCGTTATTCTACGGGTTTCGGAAGAGAAATTTATACCTATTTTATATATAGTACGGCTATCGCCCATAAATACTTTGGCATACTGCTTCTCCTCAATCTGCTGTAGAGCAATATCAGCACTCTGATCTATCTTCAGTTCAAGGATATAAACATAATCCTTGGTCTGCATTAGGATGTCCATGCGCCCATCAGTAGTATGACGCTCGACTTCGACATAAAGCCCTAACAGTTTGAATAGGGCCCATAGGGTATTCTGAAGGTACAGTTCAGCTTTACCTACCACCTGATAATCGCCACCATCGAAGAAACGTTCCACACGGCCCATGAAGGCTTCTGCATCGCCATTACGCACCTCCTTAACAAAACTACCAATATAGGTCAGCGGCTGGTCTGCTTTACTTGGACTGTAAAAAGGTACAAGATATTTCACAAAACCCTCCTCTACTTCACGGTTAGGGAAACCAAGAAGATAGGTGTTAAACTCCTGGTCATAGTCTTTAATGGTCAGATATCCACTCTGATAGAGCAATGGCAACGGATTCTCGTCCATTATCTCGATGCTGTTCAGCGTGTCGGCAGTTACTTCCTCACGGGTTATCATCTCCAAGGGATAGTTGGTTCTCTTAAGCTGGTGGATAAGGAATGACGGAGTTCCCGTTTCGAACCAATAGCTATTAAACACTTGGCTCGACAACGTGTTTAACACACTAAAGGGATTATACATCCCTTCTTTTGCAAGGGGACTAAAATGGTAGCCATCAAAGTCACGGCGCAGGCGCTCATAGCAGTCGTCCTTGGTCATGCTGTTGGCTTCGGCCAAAGCAGCAACGTCTGCATCGAAGTAGTCGTGCATTTCTTTCTCGGAAATGCCACAGATATTGGTATAGCGATGGTCTAATGATAGGTCTATGAGATTGTTCAAGTCACTGAACACGCTAACCTTGCCAAACTTCGTGACACCCGTCAAGAATGCAAACTTGATGTAACGATCAGAGGACTTCAAGGCACCATAGAAGGCTTTCAACGTGGAGCGATACTCTGATTGCAGTTCCTCATTACCTATAGTCTGAAGCATCGGCTTGTCATATTCGTCAACGAGTACCACCACCTGACGGCCCGTCTTTTCAAAAGCACGGCGCATGACACCTTCAAAACGTGCGCCATATGACTTCTCATAATCATTTCGTCCGTACTTCTCTTCGTTTTCAGATAAGAACATTTCCAATCTGTTCGTCAACACTTCTGGAGCATCATACTTTTCTGTGTTCAGGTCCAAGTGCATAATGGGATACTGTTGCCAGTCCCACTCTATCGTATCAACATACAGCCCTTTAAACAGCTCTTGCTCGCCAGAGAAAAAGGATTCCAACGTGCTAATCATTAGTGACTTGCCAAAACGACGAGGACGGGAAAGAAAATAGTATTTCCCTTCATCAATCATCTTCCACATCTGTGGTGTCTTGTCTACATAGACATAGCCGCCACGACGGATTTCACCAAAATTCTGTATGCCAATAGGATACTTCATGCTATGTTTCTTTTTTCATCTGCAAAGATATGAATAATAAAGCACAATACAAAACAAATAACAAAAAAAATGAAGGCGGCAGCTTTACCAATAGCAGCAAAATTTACAAGCGATATATGAGTTGATAGACAAAGGTAGCAATATTTTTGCAAAATAAGCATTCAATTGGATTTTTTATAGACACATACAGAAGAGAATTACGTCAAATAGGTGGAAGGTTTTTCGTCAAACGGGTGAATGAATTTTCGTCAAATGGGCGAATAATACTTCGTCAAATGGCTGAATTTAAATTATTCTTTGTAACTTTGCACCCAGTAAAAGCCATAAATATGGAAATGACGTATAAGATTTCTTACGTTTTTATTTCACCCAAAAATAGATGGAGGAGGGTATATACAAGAAAAAACGACCCGTCTCACTGATGTGAGGCGGGTCGCTTGATATGTAATAGAATCTTAGAAATCATTTTCTATAAAGTATTTTGGAGCATCCGGTGTTCAGTGATGCTGATTGATTTTCACAATTTCTTGTTTTCTGCAAATGAATAATACTATATTACTTTTTGCCAATACTTTCTTTTTTGATAAAATATTAGGCAGTTAGCACAATTATTTGTAATTTGTTCAATGCACAATATGTGATGCGTAAAGTTCGATATTGCCGATTTGTACATAATATATGATGCAGAAGAAGTTTGTGTTTGATCCTTACCCGCTGTTCCTGAGATTTTGGACGAGGTTAGGGTAGGTACTAAATAATTGCATATGTTGTTTTGATATTTCACCAAAAATCCATATATTTGCAAAATAAATATATAACTAAGATTTCAATAGAATAAATAATTGACATATTGTTAGTGGTCTTGCTGCATGAAAAAAAAGCTTATTTATCTCACTTTGACATTATTCTTGCTGGTGTTTGTGGGGGTGATTGTTGTTATTACCTCAGTTGTTCACGTGCAACTACCACATGGAGCTGTATTACATGTATTACCCTATCACCGGAATAATCATGTAAATGGTGCTGTTGTTATATGTCCTGGTGGTGGGTATAGTTATTTGGAGAAATGGTACGAAGGGTATAGTTGGTTCCCTTATTTTTATTTGCGAGGGTATGTTCCTGCTATGTTGGAATATAGAATGCCAAAGCAGAATTTTAATAGTCCGATGACAGATGGGGAAGAAGCTATCCAAATGATGAGAAGTTGTGCTAAAAAATGGCACTTCAATGCTAATAATGTCGGAATTGTTGGCTTCTCTGCTGGTGGCCATCTTGCATCTACAGTGATGGTGAAGGCTAATGATTCTGTTCGGCCCAACTTCGGAATTCTTTTTTATCCAGTTATATCTATGAAGAAAGAACTTACCCATATTGATTCGCATAATCAGTTATTGGGGGAAGATGTTTCTCGGCAATTAGAAGACCAATTCAGTAACGAACTCCATATTTCAGAAAAGACGCCTCCTGCTTTCATAGCTGTTACAAAAGATGATAAGTGTGTGAATCCTCAGAATTCTATACTTTTTAAAAAGAAGATGCAAGCAAAGAATAGATGTACGGAGCTTCATGTTTATCCATTAGGGGGGCATGGTTTTGTTTGCCGTTTTTTATCGGAATATCGTGGACAGGCATTGGATGATTTGTCAAATTGGCTGAGAAACAGAAAACAAGAATAGTTCAAGGTAGTAAAAAAATCATGAAAGTTTTGGCGATATCGGAAAATATGCCTATTTTTGCACACAATAAGATTATAACAGATGGTAAAAGTCAGCATTATAATGCCAATATATAACGTTGCTCCTTATTTGGAGGAAGCGTTTGACTCTATTCTGAATCAATCTTTAAGGGATATTGAAATCATTGCTGTGAATGATGGGTCAACGGACAATAGCGAAGAAATCATTAAGAAGTATCAGCAAAAGGATAAACGTATTATCTCCTTCTCTCAAGAAAATCAAGGACAATCCGTAGCAAGGAATCTGGCATTACAGCATGCAACAGGTGAATATATCTATATGATGGATTCCGACGACGTGTTGAGCGGTCCTGATGTTCTGATGATATGCTATGAATATGCAGAGAAAAATGGTGCCGATTTCGTAATTTTCGATCGAGACTGGCTTTTGGAAGATAAAACAGATTTTTCAGTGTCGTTGCATAGTACAAAATATGTGGAAGAAAACAAGAAATACGATGGTGAGAGTTTGCTTAATCTCCAACTTGATACTACCTCTTATAATTGTGTGGTGTGGCTTTTGCTAATTAAGCATGATCATTTGAAGCGTCTCGGTCTGAAATTTTATCCTGGCATTATTCATGAAGATGAATTATTCACTACAATCCTTATGCTGAGTAGCAGTTCTATTTATTGTCTGAAACAGACTTTAGTGAGACATCGTGTTAGAGCTGCTTCAACAGTTGGGATGAAATTCACTCGCCGTAATATGGATTGCTATCTTACTGTTGCCGACGAGATATTGCGCTTTGGTCAGAAACCGATTATTCATAAGTTTCTGCGCTATACGTTGAGTAAGGTGTTCTACACAGGTCATCTTATTCCATACAAGGATAAACCTGCGGTTTTCTGGCGTGCTATAAAATCTGGCTATTTGAAATATATTGGACTAAAGTCTTCACTCAAGTTTTTTACATGGTAATATTTAAAGGGTATAACGTATGAGTTTTTTTTCAAGAAAAGTAAAATTAAGAGTCAATTCCTTTTTACATCCCATAAGAACATTAAAGGCACTTTATTTCATTCATTGTATCCTACCGACAGATAAATGGAAAGTAATTGTTGATACAGATCGTAAGAAGGCGTTAGATATGAAGTGGAACAGGTTCTATAGAAAAAAGTTTCCTTGGAAGCATCCACGAACGCTAAATGAAAAACTGACTTGGCTTGCGGCCATGACCGACACTTCGAAATGGACGGAGTACTCAGATAAATATGAGGTTCGTAAATATATAGAGAGTCTTGGTCTCAAAGATATCTTGACAGAGTGTTATGGCGTATGGGATCATGCTGAGGACATCGATTTTGAAAGCCTTCCTGACAAGTTCGTCGTTAAATGTACACATGATTGCGAAAGTACAATTGTTGTGCGTGATAAGAGCAAGATGAATAAAGAAGAAGTTGTGAATTTTCTTAATAAGCATTTGGCTGTACGTTACGGATATGAATCGTGTGAGCCTCATTACATTCCTATAAAACCAAGAGTAATGGCAGAAAGCCTTATTGAGATGGACAACAGTTCAGAGTTCTCGTCAATGACACTTGTTGATCACAAGATTAGATGTATTAATGGAAAGGCGCAATTTGATATGGTTTGCTATGACAGACCATTGGGAATTGGAAGTGGAGGTGCTAAAACTGTTTACGATTTGTATGATATTCATACGTGGGAGCATATGCGCCAGTATCTAGACTATCCAGGAGCGAAATATAAGGATGTACCCCGTCCTGTAAATTTGGAGAAGATGATAGAAATTGCAGAGAAAATAGCCCAGGGGTTCCTCCAAGTTAGAGTTGATCTCTATAATGTAAAGGGTAAAATCTATTTTGGCGAGATGACTTTCTTTGCCTGTTCTGGAATGTATCACTGGTTCACCCCAGAATTCCAACGAATGATTGGAGATAGAATTCCATTGCCTAAAGTGTAATACATTTAGAAGAGAAATGGCAGAGACGGGAAGTTGGAATACAAGGTTGGAATGGATAGACTGGATGAAGGCTGTAGGCATTTATCTAGTGGTGCTTGGACATTTTTATTCTTTTGGCGAAAAGTTCATATATGTATTCCACATTCCTCTTTTCTTTGTTATTTCGGGATTTCTCAATAAAAAGGAAAGTGATGGGCAAGTGTTCTGGGAAAAGTTATGGTTTAACTTGGCCGTTCCGATGTTACTGATGGTATTAGTGAATTTTCTCTATCACAGTGTCTTGCAGTGCTTAAAGGGAACATTCATAATGATTGATGCTTATTGGCTTGTACGTAATCTTGTATTTGGAATGGTTGCTGGGCTTGATACGTTGTGGTTTGTCTATACTCTGATTTTACTGAAGATTATTTATCAATTCTGTCCTTCCAACAAGGTTTTTTATTTGTTGACCATCGTTATGTTGGTACTGGCTTATGTTTACAATAACAATGACCTTTCTATGTGTCCTTTTTTTATCAAAGAATCGAGTGCAATCGTAAATATATGCTTGGCCTATCCCTTCTTTGCCTTTGGCGTGCTGATGCGCAACTACAAGGAGGTGTTAAAGGCGATGAACAACAAGGCAGCTCTTATCATTATGTTTGCATGCGGGCTATTTATTGTTTCATTATGTAGCACGTATAATGGCTATGTGGGTTTGTTCGGTTGTAATTATGGTGGAAACCTTTTCCTCTTCTTAATAGGAGCTGTTGCTGGCACAGTGATGGTTTGGGCTTTGTCAAAGTTTCTTGGATGTTCCCCAAAGACAATTACCATTATTTCGCGTGGCACCATTATCATACTCGGATTTCACAAGATACTGATTGATTTGGCGAGGACGTTCTTTACTCCGTCTATTTTTGATATTGTCTTTGCCATGCTGATCTTATTATTGTTCATTCCGTTGGTTATTGCCATAGAGAATTATTTTCCCCTTATGGCCGGCAAATACCGTATAAATAAAATTAATAGATGAAAGAGTAAAAATAGGTAAAATGTTATCAGAAAAGAAAACGAATCGTCCTCAAAGAAACTCAAGTATTGAACTATATAGAATCATAGCAACATTTGCAGTTCTTGTGGTTCATTTTAATGGTTGGTTTTTGGGAGACTGGCCTCTTCCTGATTATGATATCAGCAATCCTTCGTTATTCAGAACAGGACAAATGATAATTGAGGCTTTCTCGATTATCTGCGTGAACATGTTTGTCATCATTTCGGGCTATTTCGGAATAAAGCTAAGACTTGGTTCGATTCTAAAATTATGTATTTACTTGGCTTTAATATATATACCACTCTATATCGTAAAATGCATCAGTGACAATGAATTCGTGTTGACAGATTTTCTTGAGAGATGCTTTGTGATTTCATACGCAGGTTATTTCATTCAGTGTTATTTTATGCTAATGATATTGTCACCAGTACTTAATTCATTTATAGAGAAATATGGCAGGAACAGTCTAAAATGGGTACTTCTTTTCTGGGGCATGGAGTTTTGGTTTGGTTGTATAATGAATGTTGAGGAATTAGGATATAATCAAGGCTATTCTGTTATTCATTTTGTACTTATGTATATGATTGCTCGATGCATAAAACTCTATGAAGATGATATCAAAAAAATGAGCCAAAGGGTTTGGGTATTAGGCTATCTGCTCTCGACTTTCGCTATTATTATGTGTCATGTTATAGGTATTAAATGGAGTTGGGATTATTCTAATCCTATCGTTGTTATTTCTGCTGTCTGTAGCTTTATTCCATTCCTTTACAAAACGTTTCATAATAAAGTCATCAATTGGATTGCAAGTGGAACCTTGGCAGTTTATATCATACATATAACTTATTATATCAAGTCTTTCCTTCAAAGGCTGGATTGCAACCTATTGGAAACGAATGGCTATCCAATATACTTGATTATAATTTCTGGAGTTATTATAATTGTTTTTACTGTGTCGATTTTATATGGTATCATGTGCAACTTTATCTCTAATCGATTTGTAAAGGAAATCAATAATAGAACGAGTGGATTGCCTGATTTTAACTAGATGCTCAAAGTCCTTTCAAGGCTTCAAAAAACTTTTTGGCATATACTTCTTTGTCGAAGAGCTTGGAACGCTCTATGGATGCTTTTGCCATCTGCTTCCGTTTCTCAGGATGCTGATAGAGGTAGAGGATGGCAGAGGCAAGATTGTCAATTAGATTGTTTTCTGTATCAAGAAGAATAGCATTATCTTCTGTCACCTCTTCCGGAATTCCACCACGCTGAGTGGTAATAATTGGAAGTCCCATAGCTTGAGCTTCTAGTTCTGTCGTAGGGAAAGGGTCATCCCATATAGAGGGAATGACTGCTATATCAGCTATTTGCAGGAAATCAGGTATTTTATCGTAAGAAACAAAGCCTGTAAAGACTATGTGTTGATTGATTGGTTGGGCTTTAACTTTCAAAGATCGTACAAAGTCGTCTTCATTACCTGTATTGCCAAAAAAGGTTCCACCGATAATCATCAGTTTAATGTAAGGAATATTTTTAAGCAGGAGCATCGCGTCAATTAATTCTGATACGCCTTTTTCTTTGTTGATGCGACCACTATAAACCATCACAAAGTCATTATCATCAAATCCTATTTGTTTGCGATTAATACAAGGCTCTGCTTTCCGGATAAATTTTTGTAGATCAATACCATTATGGATAGTCTCTATTTTGTTGGCAGGGAATAGAGTGGAAGCTTTGCCTTTAATATAATCGGAAACAGTTAGGATCTTTTTTAAACTATTAAAAATGATTGTATGATATGTCGCTTTGGAATCCCGCACTTCGTTATGCATGTGTAGGATGAGGTTTTTATAACCACGCTGAGATAGTTTGTATGCCAGACCAGCACCATTCTCCAGAATGATGTAGTCATAATCTTTATTCTTGATATCTGCATATGCTTTCTCAAAATAGTACTCTATAAAGTAGTTGAAATAGTCTTTAGATGAGTACTGGAAGGACTTAAATAATCTTCTTTCCAATCTAGCCCTCAAACTACTGACATCAATATAGTGATAGTGATTGACTTTAGAAAGCAAAGCTGGATGATTTGCTATTTTTTTATCCCAAGGGCTGTATACGGTGATATCATGCAATTGATGTTTGTTATTATAATCAAGATAGAAATCAATCAGGTTCTCTACCGCTCCACCTTGAACAGCAGGAATTGGGAGCATGCCACAGGTCAATACTGCTAATTTCATAGACTTATTGAGTTCATTTAGTTAGTCCTAATTTGTATAAAACACGATCTTTCCATTGGTAGTACATTGTCATTAGAGAACGATTCCGGCACATCCAACGAAGTCGAATATTGACGAAATGCTTGGGGAAGTCAATTATTGCTCCCGGGGTTACAAGAAAGTGACTATAGTCTTTCACCTTGTCTTTCATGAAACCACGATGTTGGAAATGGGCATAGAGCGACTCTTTCTTTTCTAACTTTCCGTTATGGAACCGTAACATATACAGCTTCTTATCGACATGCTCAAAAATGACTTGTTGCCAACCACGCGTTAAACTGTTGAAGTGGTAGCTCTGTTTGGGCTTGGAGGCATTGTCGAAAGGCCATTCTAACCAACACTCATCAGGATGACAGCCACGCCACTTGTCACCAAATCCTTTATATTCATATTCGTCAAAATACATGGAACGCCGTTCAGTGAATGCTTCTTTATAACTTACATATCCATCAACATCTTTCATGAAGAAAGTGTTAGTATATTCGTCATTCCTGTAGAGCGTGAAATGGCCAAAACCTGAAATCATTTTGTAATGGGACAGTACCTCGTCAGTGACGAAATGGCGTATGTCACCATAAACCACATCAAGATCTCCCCATCCCCAATAGTGGTATCCTTTTGTATATTCGGAAAGTATATAGGCAAAGGCTGGCCGATAGTCGCATATTTTGTAGGGGCGGTCAAGAACAATAGGAAAATCAAACTTCTTTTGTACCATCTGCCTAAAATCTGCAAATGACATCTTGTGTACGATAATATTCTTAGCAGGTTCTACATCGCAGTCAGTGAAAAAAAGGAAGTCTATGTCTGCATTGTACAATGCGGAGGCTCTCCACATCTTATATTGTGGAGGCAACTTTCCGAAGTGAGGGAATATGACAACAATTGATTTCATAGGCATTTATCGGAATGTAATATGATTAAGAATCTTCGTTAATGCAGGCTTTCGCGCAACGAAATATTTCATGCCTGGTGTAAATTGGAATAGAAGAATGAAGAAGATGGCGAGTAGAGGGACAATCACTGCAAAGCCATATAAAGCTAACGAGATAAAAGTGTCAGAGTGTGGGGCAATAACAACTTTTTTAAGCCATATTGTAAGTACGACGAAAGCAGCGAAGATGAAATAGTAGGGAGCCATACCTCGCCAATATTCCCATACACTACGGTGGAATGTTTGCGAGAACAGATAGTAAGGTTTCCAAAATGAACTGATGATACCGAAGCTAATTATCTTTCCTAATAGGATACCTGCAATGCCATAAAATGGCGCAAGTATCAGAGTTATTGTTAGGTTCAATATCAACTCAGTCCAAGCAGCCCATACATCTGAGAATAGGCCAGCAGAACCTGCATAGATATAGACCGCAGCTGTTTGATATCGTATAAAGAGATTAAATATGAGCAGGTAAACAATGATGTTACTGAGTTGATATTGCTCTCCTAACCAACAAGCAATAAATGGTTGTATAAACAGTAGAAGGGAGAGTATGATAACACCCAGAATAAGGAATCGGGCGGCTGTTAGTTCCCAAAAGACTTTCATGATGTTTTGCTCATTGCCTTCAGCCAAAAGATTTCCAACACCAGCGCTTAGTCCATCCGACAAAATGTTGACAAGGAAATTGAACTTGTTGATAATGATGGTGTAATTGCCATAAAAGGCAACATTGACGACAGAAACAAAAGCTCCCACCATAATCTCGTCACTGCGATAGAGAATGAAATCCTTAATTTTCTGAACAAAGATTTGGCGAGTTTTCTTTAAAACCTCAGGATATTTCTTTAGGTTTTGTCTTCCCTCCTTTAGGTTGACGTTTAGCCATGGATACAGTTGCTTGATGCGGTAATTGAATACGATAATTCCAATGATGGTAAATATAAGTCCAACAACGACCCAAAGCCATAGATTACGGTAATACCAAGCCAGAAGAATCTGGGTGAGGCTCTGTACAATACCAATGGTTTGGAAATAGGCATTGACAAGGTACTGCTTCTGGTTGGCACTGACTAACAGCTGTTTATAATTGAAGACATAACCAGCCACAGATGAGCCGAGGAAGGAAAAGAATGCGAAATATACCAATGGGAGTCCTGTCGTAAGGTCACTGAACCACCAGGGGAAGAATAAGCTAACAATGATGCCCAATCCGCCAATGATGAAACCAATACAACGATATAGGTAGGCCAACATCGACATCACCTCATTGATTTTTTCGTGATTGTCTTCCTGCAAAGGCTTATAAAGGAAATAGACAATACTGGTGCCGATACCTAATTCAGCCACGCTGAGGAAACTCATGATATTCATGAGCATGCCCGTCAAACCAATGAACTCGGCACCAAGACAGTCAAGGAATATCTTGCGAGAGAAAAAGGCCAAGAATAGAGAGAGCACGTAGAACAACATGCCCACCTTGATATTCATAACGCTTCTATGTACTCTTTCGCCCATTGTTGACAAAGATAATTATTATCCTTCAATTATCATCTTATAATAATTGTGTTATAATAAAGTTTAACAATTCGATGTCTTCAGGCTTGGGGTGTCCCCTATAGCTCTATTGTATTCTCCAATCGTCAATACTGCGGGTTTGAGAGGAAAAATTGACACCTATTTTATATAGAGTGCGTGAATCAGCGGCAAAGGGTATAGCATAGCCCTTCTCCTCGATTTGTTGTAGGGCTATTTCTGCACTTTGATTGAGTTTGAACTCCATGATGTATATGTAGTCAGGTGTCTGCACAATCAAGTCTGTGCGGCCGTTGCTGGTGGCACGTTCGACTTCTACATAAAGACCCAACAAACGGAAAAAGATAAAAAGGAAGTTCTGGAAATATAGTTCTGCGTCGCCGATAATACGGTAGTCTGTATCTGCCATCATCGCAGTGAGGCGTCTCATAAACAGTTCCGGTTTTCCGCTTTCTATCTCACGCACAAATCTTACAATGTTGAATTGTGCCGCATCTTGTTTGACATTAGTATAAATAGGAAGTAGAAAGTTGAAGAACCCTGTGCGCACTTCTTCGTTGGGGAATCCCAGATGATATTCCCTGAATCGTTCGTCATAGCTCTTTACAGTAAGATATCCGCTCTGATAGATGATGGGGATGGGGTTCTGCTTTATGCCATCTACGTTGCCCATGAGATCAGCAGAAACGGCTTCGTCCTCAATGTCGAACAGGTTGAAGCTGGTCTGTTGGAGCAGGTTGACGAGTAGGGTGGGTGTACCCGTTTCAAACCAATAGTCGCCAAATTTCTGTTTGTTTAGTGCTGAAAGCAGGCTGAATGGGTTGTAAACCCCAACGGATTCTTCACAGAAGTGGTAACCGTCGTACTGCTGACGAAGTTTCTCATAGCACGTCTCTTTGGTGAGTTTGCAGTTGGCAGCAAGTTTTTCAACTTCGCAATCAAGGTTGTCGTGGATTTCTTGTTCTGTTACTCCGCAAATGGTAGCGTATTTGTTCCACATGGAGATATCGTCGATGTTGTTCAAATCACTGAATACGCTGACCTTTGAAAATTTGGTGACACCAGTGAGGAAACCCAGTTTGATGTAGCGGTCGCAGGTTTTCATTACGCCGTAGAATGCCTTCAGGATGCCACGTAGCTCATCCTGTAACTCTTCATTTCCCAGGTTTAACGACAGAGGTTTATCGTATTCGTCTACTAGTATGACTACGGACATTCCCGTCTGTTTGTTGGCGGCTTCGATAACATGGATAAAGCGCTCTTCAGGCGATCTGTCCTTGTATTTTTCACAACCATATTGGGCCTCCCAACGCTCCAGGTGCATGTTAAGTATCTCAATCAGGGACTCACGGCTATTGTATTGTTTGGCATTCAAATCAATATGCAGGATGGGGTATTGTTTCCATTCCTTCTCCAGTTTCTCAATGGCCAGGCCCTTGAACAGTTCGCGTTTACCTTCTAAATAGGCTTCAAGGGTGGATATGAGTAGTGACTTTCCAAAACGACGGGGACGTCCAAGAAAATAGTAGCGACCACGATTGCATAATTCCCATATTAAGTCAGTCTTGTCAATATAGGTGTAGCCTTCGCGGCGAATACTCTCAAAATTCTGTATTCCTATAGGATATTTGATGAAATCCTGTGCCATCTGGAATTATTGTTATGTTGTTATGTAATATGCGTTGCCTGAATTCCGTTGTGGGATTTACGCTATGCAAAGATACACATTATTTTTGTACTAACAAATAATTGGCTTGTTATTTTTTGTCCCGATAGGCTTCTAATCTCGAGAATTATACCTAAATTTGCAGTCCAATATTGCAAAGCGACTGAAAAATGGCGATAGAAGTAACATACAGGCGTACAAGCCGATTGTCGATGCGCATCGTTAAGAATGGAG
>OCTX012289827.1_pt1 | contig 24413 bp, 17 predicted proteins | sample 1539691 | NCBI WGS metagenome assembly OCTX01 (sample SAMN02144231, study PRJEB22623) | gut metagenome | biome: sheep rumen | host: Ovis aries | place: New Zealand
AAGATTGTAAACTATGCTATAATAAAAGTACCTGTTCAGAATAATGCGGCAGGAAACAGACAGAAATAAGCCGCGCAGAGCGGCAAAAGGAGGTTTTTTATATGGCAGTCAATCGTTTCGTATTAAATGGCATCTCTTACCACGGCCACGGCGCCATCAAGGAGATCCCGGGCATCATCAAGTCACGCGGGCTCACGAAGGCGTTCGTCGCTTCCGATCCGGATCTTGTCAAGTTCGGCGTCACCGCGAAGGTCACGGACCTGCTTGAGGAGAACGGCATCCCCTACACCCTTTACTCCGACATCAAGCCGAACCCGACGATCGAGAACGTCCAGAACGGCGTGGCTGCCTACAAGGAATCCGGCGCTGACTTCATGATCACGATCGGCGGCGGCTCCTCCATGGACACCGGCAAAGGCATCGGCATCGTCATCAACAACCCGGAATTCGCCGACATCCGCTCCCTCGAGGGCGTTGCCCCGACGAAGAAGCGCACGGTCTTCACGATCGCTGTCCCGACGACCGGCGGCACAGGCGCTGAGTCCACGATCAACTACGTTATCACCGACGTGGAGAAGAAGAGAAAATTCGTCTGCGTCGACCCCAACGACATCCCGGATATCGCTGTCGTCGATCCGGACATGATGTCCTCGATGCCGAAGGGCCTCACCGCCTCCACCGGCATGGACGCCCTGACCCACGCGATCGAAGGCTACACCACCGCGGCTGCCTGGGAGCTCTCTGACTGCCTTGACCTCGAGGCGATCAAGCTCATCGGCAAGAACCTCCGCAAGGCTGTTGCGAACGATCCGGACGGCCGCGAGGGCATGGCTCTTGCGCAGTACGTCACCGCGATGGCTTACTCCAACGTCGGCCTCGGCATCGCCCACTCGATGGCTCACACCCTCGGCGCGGTCTATGACACCCCGCACGGCGTGGCCTGCGCGATGATGCTCCCGATCGTCATGGAGTTCAACGCGGAAGCGACCGGCACGAAGTTCAAGGATATCGCGGAAGCCCTCGGCGTCGACACGACCGGCATGGATCAGGAGACCTACCGCAAGGCAGCCGTCGATGCGGTCCGCCAGCTCTCCATCGACGTAGGAATCCCGACCAAGCTCGAGAAGCTGAAGGAAGAGGATCTTCCGTTCCTCTGCGAGTCCGCAGCGGCTGACGCCTGCGCTCCGGGCAACCCGAAGTTCGCGACGCTCGAAGATTTCGAGATGATGTTCAGAAAGCTTATGTAAGATAAAAAACGGCTCCGGGGCCCGAAGACCCCGGAGTTTTTCTTTCGATGACGGAAAAGGCGGCCTCCCGCATGATTTATTTTTCCGGCCGAGTGAAAAATTCCTCAATATCCTCTGTCTAAACCCCCCGAAATGGTGTATACTAAGTTCGGCCGAAGATACGCCGCCCGCATCCGGAAGGGGAGTCCGGCGGGAGGTCCGGCGCCGGCCGATCCAAACGCTAAGAGGGGAGCTTACGTATGGAAGACAAGCTGAAGGGGTTTCTTTCGATCATGAAGCCCGGGTGGGTCGATTTCTGCCTGCCGGGTTATTTTCTTTTCTGCGAGATGGCGCTCGCGCTCGTGCGCGGCGGACATTTCCGCTATCCGCTTCTTGCCGCGGGCTTTGCGCTCGGGGCAGGATTTCTGCTGTCCGCGCTCTTCGGGCTTTTCTCGCCGAAGGTGAAGCGCATCCTGACGATCCTTGTCATGCTGGACGTCTCCGTGCTGTTTGCGGTGGAGGCGGTCGTTCGCAGCGTATTTCTCACCTACATGGAGCCGCACGGACTCCTGTCTGGCGCGGGCGGCGTCCTGACCGGCTACACGGGAGAATTTTTCCGGAGCGTCCTCTACGGGCTGCCCAGGATCTTCCTGTTTCTCGGGCCCTGCCTTCTTCTCGCGGTCCTCATGCTGAAAAAGAAGATCCGGGGAGGCACATCCGAGGAGGGCAAGGCGTTCGCCCCGGTCTTCTTCGCGATTGGATTTGCCCTGACGCTCGCTCTGTCCGTCTTCTCCTCGGGCGGAGCGTTCGGGACGCTCTACAACTCCCGGATCTCCTTCTCCAATTCGACGGAGACCTTCGGGCTTCTTACGGCTTCGCGTCTCTTCATCGGATCTTCGCTCGGGCATAAAAAACCGTCCGGATTCAGCGGGCCCGCGGAGAGCGTGCCGGAAATCGTGCCGGAGAGCGCGGATGAATCCGCCGCGTCCTTTCCGGAACTTCCGGAGTCGCTCCCGGAGATCCCGGATCCGACTGTGATCGCCCATATTGAGACGCCGGAGCTCCCGGTGGAGATGAGCTACGGCAAAAACGAGATGGCCATCGATTTTTCCGGCGTCCTTGAAAATGAGAGCACCCGGAGCCTCACGGAATACATCCTGTCGCAGGAGGCCTCCTCGAAAAATGAATACACCGGCCTTTTCGCCGGCAAGAACCTCATCCTGATCGCGGCGGAGTCCTACACGGACGCATTTATCTGCCCGGAGCTCACGCCGACGCTCTGGCGGCTTTCGCGGAACGGTTTTTATTTTTCGAATTACTGCCAGCCCGAGTGGGGCGGCTCGACGACGACCGGCGAGATGTCGTTTCTCACCGGGCTCGCGCCGCAGTGGGGCGACGACTCGATGATCAAAACGAGCGGGCACAACATGCATTTTACGATGGGGAACCGGCTGAAAGCGCAGGGCTACAACGCCTGGGCCTTCCACAACGGGGCCTACGACTACTACAGCCGCCAGATGACGCACCAGAACCTCGGGTACGACGCCTGGATCGCGAACGAGACCGGCATGGCGGACCTCTGCGGCCAGTCCTACCCGACCGACACCTCGATGATCGAGAACACGATCGGTTTCTGGATCGACGCACAGCCGTTCTCCGTCTACTACATGACGCTGAGCGGGCACGCGCCTTACACGGGGGATCTCGACGTCGTGAAGCGCTACTATTCCCGGGTGTCGGCGGTTTACGGGGAGAAGTACGCGGAGAAGGTCATCTACTACATCTGCTGCCAGATGGAGCTTGAAAACATGCTCTCCATCATCGTCGCGCGCCTCGAAGAAGCCGGCATCGCGGACGACACCGTGATCGCGCTGGTCGGGGACCATTATCCCTACGGGCTCGGCGCGGGCGAGGCCTGGGGAAATGACAGAAGCTACATCTCCGACCTCATGGGCACGCCGGTCGACTACGACTGGCAGCGGGATAAGAACGGGCTCATCATCTGGTCCGGCTGTCTTGAAAATGAAGACCGGGACATGCAGTGCGAGATTTCCTCGCCGGTCATGAGCCTCGACGTCCTGCCGACGCTCCTGAACCTTTTCGGGATCGAATTCGACTCGCGCCTGCTGCCGGGACGCGATGTCTTCGCGGATACGCAGCCGCTCATCTTCTGGTCGAGCCTCGACTGGGTCACGGAGCGCGGAAAATACGACTGGGGAGGCCAGCAGTTCTTCCCCACGGACGGATATGAGACGGACCAGGCCTACATCGATACGGTGAACCGGATGGTCGAGAGCAAATTTCAGATGTCCCGGGTGATCGTGGACACGGACTACTATCGCATGCTTTTCGGCGATTCCTGAGGATGCGTGAATGAATCTTTCAGACACAAAGGCATTTTTCAATAAAACAGCGGACCGGGCGAAGCCCTGGGGGATCTTCTGCATCCTCCCGGGCTATTTCCTGTACGCGGAGACCGCTCTGGTCCTCCTCGCGGGCAGGGGCTTTTCGCACCCGGAGTTCCTCATCGGGTTTGCGGCGGCCGGCGGGCTCCTTCTTGCCGGGCTTATCGCGTTCCTGCCCAAAAAGAGCCGGGCCCCGGCGGGCGCGTGCGTACTGCTTCTCACCGCCCTGCTCTTCTCGGTCGAGTCGATCGTGCGCAGCGTCTTCCTGACCTACATGGAGCCGGCAAAGCTCCTTTCGGGCGCCCAGAGCGTCGCGAGCGGCTACCGGGCGGAGCTTACGCGGAGCATACTCTACGGGCTCCCGAAGGCGGCTCTTTTCTTCGTGCCGGCCGGTCTTCTGGCCGCGCTCCTCTTCCGGATGAAGCCTGAGACGGGCAGACGGCAGGCGGTGACGGCGGCAGCCCTCGGCGCGGCGTTTTTCCTGCTCTTCTCCGGGGCTGCCCGGAACGGGAGCATGAGGGCGGTGTATGAGGCGAGGTTTTCATTTTCAAGGACGACGGAGACCTTCGGGCTCCTGACCTCCTCGCGTCTCTATCTTCTGCACGCGCTGACTCCTTCGGGCGGCGGCTCGTTCATGACGGAGACCGTGAAGGCGGATCCGGCGGAGGTGGTCAGGGAGGAGCCCGAGCCGTCGCCGACCGTGATCCCGGAAGCGGCAGAGGCTCCGGAACCGGTTGTCTTTGAGAAAAATGAACTGGACCTCGATTTTGCCCCCGCGCTCGGGCGGGAGAGCACCCGCGGCGTGACGGAGTATATCCTCTCTGAGGAGGCCTCTTTTCAAAATGAATACACCGGCCTCTTTGCCGGCAAGAACCTCATTCTCATCGCGGCGGAGTCCTACGCGGACGCCTTCATCCGCGAGGACACGACGCCGACGCTGTGGCGGCTTACGCACAACGGGTTTTATTTTTCGGATTACTACCAGCCGGAGTGGGGCGGCTCTACGACGACGGGCGAGATGTCCTTCCTCGTCGGGCTCGCGCCGCTCTGGGGCAACGAGTCCATGGTGAAGACGGCCGGGCACGATATGCATTTTACGATGGGGCAGAGCCTCATGCGGCAGGGGTATCATTCCTGGGCCTTCCACAACGGCGCTTACGACTACTACAGCCGCCAGAAGACGCATGAAAATCTCGGGTATGAGCACTGGATCGCCAACGAGACCGGCATGGCGGAGCGCTGCGGGCACTCTTACCCGTCGGACACGGAGATGATCGAGAACACGATGGACCTCTACATCGGGGAGCAGCCGTTCTCGGTCTACTACATGACCGGCAGCGGCCACGCGCCGTACATCCGCGACAAATATGTGGTGCAGAAGTACTATGACGAGGTGAAGGCGGCCTACGGCGGCGAGTACGAGGAGAAGACCCTCTATTACATCTGCTGCCAGATGGAGCTTGAGGCGGCCCTTTCGCGGCTCGTCGCCCGGCTCGAGGAGGCCGGCATCGCGGACGACACGGTGATCGCGCTGGTCGGGGACCATTATCCCTACGGGCTCGGCACCGGGGAGGCCTGGGGAAATGACAAAAACTACATCAAAGACCTCCTGAAAGCGCCGCTCGACCACGTCTGGGAGCGGGATAAGAACGGGCTCATCATCTGGTCCGGCTGCCTTGAAAATGAAAACCGCGACATGCAGTGCGAGATCAGCTCTCCGGTCATGAGCCTCGATGTCCTGCCGACCCTCTTAAATCTCTACGGGATCGGGTTTGATTCGCGGCTCCTGCCGGGGCGGGACGTATTCGCGGACACGCAGCCGCTCGTCTTCTGGAACACATTTGAGTGGGTCACGGAGCGCGGCCGGTACGACTGGCGCGAGCGGACGTTCTACCCCGCGGAGGGGTTTGAGGACGATCCGGCGTACGTCGAGAATATCAGCCGGGTGGTGGCCAACAAGCTGGAGATGTCGCGGGTGATCGTGGAGACGGATTATTATCGGATGCTGTTCGGAAATGAATAAAAAGGATATGAAATCCGATAACCGCTGGAAAGCAGATAATTGGCTGTTTCACGGACGGACTTTGCATAATTTGCAGAGTTCGTCCGTTTTTATGGTTTTATCTTCTGATACATTTGATGTCGATAAAGAACAGGAAACTTTCTTCAGGAAATAGAACACAAGTTCGAAATAGCGCTTGCGCTTCGGTGCGCCCTATGCTATAATCATATTAGTATTAATGTATGAGGAATGCTATGCTTGAGACGATCTTTAAAAATACGTCCAAATATAGAAATGAAAGAACCCCCGATGAACAAAAAAGTAAGGGGCAGTTTTTTACGTCATTGAATACAGTCAAAATCATGGGGGAGTGGTATCAACCTGCGTCAAGAAAAGTAAGGATTCTTGATCCGGGTGCAGGAAATGGCAGCCTTGCGGCTGCTGTTGTGGAGCATTTGGTAGATGATAACCTCTGTGATGATATAGATGTCACATATGTTGAAAATGATGAAAAAGTGCTTCCGGTTTTAAAGGAAACGACCCGTCTGATTGAAGCATACTGTCAGGCCCATGGTGTCAACTGCAGAATAAATATTATTGAAGCCAATTATATTCTGGAAGATATCCAGGGATTATTTGACATAGTCATTTGTAATCCGCCATATAAAAAAATCAGGAAGGACTCGCCGGAGTCTGTGAAAATGGAAAAGTATGTTCACGGACAACCGAACATTTATGCATTGTTCATGGCAAAGAGCGTGGAATTGTTGGAGGAAAAGGGAGCTTTTATTTTTATAACCCCGCGTTCCTGGACTTCAGGGAATTATTTTTCAGTGATTCGCGCATTTCTTTCAGATAATCTTTCGTTTGAAAAGATTCACATTTTTAAGGATAGAGATAAATCATTTTCAGGAGAAACGGTTCTTCAGGAAACAATGATTTTATTTGCGACAAAGCAAAAAAGTCAGACGGACAACATAGAGATATCGATAAGCAGGGATGATCTGTTTGATGATGTGGATATCTTTTCGGTTAAGGCGGTAAATATTAAAAATGCAGGAAAGGAGAGGTATCTCTTTATTCCGTCCAACACAGAAGAGGCAAAGCTTATCGGTGAAATGAATGCACTGACAGATACCTTTTCAAGTTTAGGATATGAATTTAAAACCGGTCCGGTTGTGGAATTTCGAAACAGGGAAATGATCAGCTCTTCAAAAAAGCCGGATTTTGTACCGATGTACAGGTCTCTTAATATTTCAGATGAGGATCTGGTATTTCCTGCCGCAACGGCTAAAGCACAGTATGTTTCAGCTGCCGCAACAAATTTGTTGATAAAAAATGAAAATACAGTGCTTGTAAGACGTCTTTCCGCCAAGGAAGATAATAAGAGGATTCAATCATGCATTTATTATCGCCAGGGGGAGAATCCGTTTATTTCTGTTGAAAACCATGTCAATTATGCGGTGCGGAAAGATGGAAAACCATTATCATCTGATGAAGTAGAGTGGATACACTCCCTTCTCTCGTCAAGAGAGTATGATACCTTTTTCAGGTTGTTAAATGGCAGCACGCAGGTTAATGCAAGCGAACTGAATTATTTGCCTGTAAGGAGTATGGTTGTATGAGACAGAATATCGAAAACTATGATTATCCGGAGTTAAACGATGCCGCAGCTATACTGAAAGCGTTGGGGATGCCTGAGGAGTTATGCAGACCGCGCAGTGTTATGATTTTTGCTGCGATTGCCTGTGTAAAAAACAGAAAATGGAGCAGGCTGAATGAAGATTACAAAGGCACCCATGACCTGATAGAGTATATTAATAAACATTTTCCCAATAAGGCAGGCCTTGATACGACGGGGTATAGTGAAAATTCCAGAGAAACATTCAGAAAGGATACAATCTATCCATGGATAGAAGCGGGGGTGCTGGAAGCAAAACCGGGGTTACCGACAAATGACAGAAATAATTCATACAGATTTACGTCGAGTGCAGCAGGATTGCTCAGACATTATGGGACTGCGGAGTGGGAAGATTACCTTGATGCGTATTTCAGGAATCATAAAAAATATGTTGACGTACAAAAACAGGCTAAAGAGATAGATCTTGGGTACAGCGTAAACTATGGCGGGATGCAGTTTCACCTTGGCCGATCGCTTCATAATAAGCTTCAAAAACAGGTGCTCGAAAGGTTTGCCAGAATTTTCTCATCAAATGCTGAATTGCTGTATATAGGGGATACCAAGGATAAAGGTCTTTGCAGAAACGACGAGAGACTTAAGGAATTAGGTGTCGATATTTTTGAGAAAACGGCGAAAATACCGGATATTATTCTTTACGATAAGGAGAAGAACAGGCTTCTGTTGGTGGAGGCGTATAACAGTACCGGAGAGTTTACAACGGAGCGTGTCAGAACGATAACGGAAGCGTTAAATGTTTCTCCAGATATGGAGGTCGCATTTGTCACGGCATTTGCGAGTACAAAGAAGATGCTTCAAGTCTTTCAGAAAATTGCCTGGGACACTGATATCTGGGTCGCCGAAGATGAAACCCATTTAACGCATAAGAATGGAGATCGTTTTGTAGGGAGAAAGCTGGGAGATATGAAAGAGAGGTGACAGATATGAAACTGGCGGAAGCACTGAAGGAACGGGCAGACCTGAACATCAAGATTGAGCAGTTGCGCTCCCGTCTAACGGCCAATGCGCTCGTGCAGGAGGGAGAGAAGCCTGCGGAGGACCCGGAGGAGCTCCTTGCGGAGCTTGACGGAGCGATCACCCGGCTCGAGGAGCTCATGGCGCGGATCAATCTGACGAATTCCTCGATCAAAAAGGACGGAAAGACGATCACGGAGCTGATCGCTCACAAGGATGCGCTGAAGGAGAAGGTCTCGGTGTACCGCGACCTCGTCTCGGCGGCGAGCCAGACCGCGCGCCGCGCGCTGCGCACGGAGATCCGGATCCTGAGCGCAGTCAATGTGAGGGAGCTGCAGAAGAAGACGGACGCTCTCTCGAAGGAGCTTCGGGAGACTGACGCAAAGATTCAGGAGCTGAACTGGACGTCGGAGCTTTTATAACTGTTCAGCACCCCTCATAAATCTACAGCTTGCAGGACGGAATGCTTGCATTCCGGACAAAAGTTGTAGACTTTTGAGGGGCGGGCAAGGCGCGAAGCGCCTCTGACTCGCCAAATGAGCAAGCCGCGAAGCGGCTGCGAATGGAGGGTGCTGAACAGTTACTGTAATTTTACAGCGTTAGCAGGCAGGGCGAATGCATCTCCGCGGCTGAGAATGAGTCCGCACCTATGGTTGGCCGGAGGGGCACGGCCCGGGGTTCGAATCCCCGACAGTATTGTAAAGCCCTGATCGCGCACATCCGTACGACGCACCGCTCAAAGCGCACGACCGTGCATTGACTGTCTGTGAGGGAGGGTGAGGGGATTATGGGGACGGTTCCCAGGGACGGTTCTCTGAAAAAGACGGGCTGCAATCGCAGCCCGTCTTTTTCTAAGAACCGTCCCCCAGGAACCGTCTCTGCGTGTTTTCGTCAGTACCCTGCCTCAATCCTCATAACCTCCCGGTAGAGGTAGTCATTGACCGGGACGAGGAAGTTATGCTCCGCCGCGATCCGGCGGACGGTACCCGCAAAGAGCTCCACCTCGGAGCGCTTTTTGTTGATCCGGTCCTGCGCCATCGAGGGCATCGAGTCCGGCGCGAGGGACGCCATGAGGTCCACGTACCCGGTGAGGTCCTCCTCGGTGAGGACGATCCCCTCTGCGGCAGCCGCCTGCTTCGCCTCGCGCATCGCCGCGACCATGAGCGCCCGCGGGAGGCTGCCCGGCTCGGAGATCCCGCCGTAGCCGGTCCCCATGACCATGCAGACCTGGTTCACGCCGACGTTCAGCATGAATTTGCTCCAGATCCGGTGCATGATGTCCTGCTCGACCCGGTGAGGAAATGAAACCCTCTCAAAAAACGCCGCCAGCGCATCCAGCTTCTCCTGCATGCACGGATCGACGATCCCGAGACAGAATGTCCCGGGGTTTTTGTATGTGAGCGAATGGTCGAAGAAGGCCGCGTCCATCCCCTGGGCGACCGCGTGGATGACCTTGTCCGCGCCGAAGCGCTCCGCGAGGATCTTCTCGCTCGTGACCCCGTTGATCGCGGAGATGATGACCGTGCCGTCTCCGACGGCGGGCGCCATCGTGTCCAGGGCGGCGGCAAGGCCGGTGGCCTTGGTTGCGACGATGACGAGGTCGGCGGGGGCGGCCTCCTTCGGGGTGAGGATCCGGAAGTCAAAGGGCTCTCCGTTTACCTTGTAGACGGCGGTTTTATTTTTCTCACAGCGGGCCTCGTCCATTAGGAAGGCGACGTTCTCGCGGCCGATCTTCGACTGGATCTCGTAGCCGAAGAGGGTGCCGAGGGCGCCCATGCCGATGATGGTGACGTTTTCGATGGGTTTCATGATATATACCTCCATATGGGGAAGAGTATAGCACATTCTTTTAAGGAAGGGTAGAGCTCAACGCTGTGGGGACGGTTCCGACAACGGCGTGGGGACCGTCCCTGCGCCGTTGAAGGGACTGTCCCCGCACCGGCGTCAGAACCGTCCCTCAAAAGGTGAAAAAGGGACAGCCGAAAACCCGGCTGTCCTTAAAATCATTTATTCTCCGTCGAAATCGATGTAGGCACCCTTCATCGGGGAGGCTGCGAGCTCGGAGAAGAGGCGGAGCACACCGGTTTTATATTTGACCGGCTTCGGCTTCCAGGCCTTTTTGCGCTCGGCAAGGATCCGGTCAATCTCCTCCGGAGTCCTGCGCTCTCCCTTTACGCCGATGATCTCGAGCCGGCGGCCCATCACATCCAGATTGATGAGGTCGCCTTCCTCCACGAGGGCGATCGGGCCGCCCGCCTGGGCCTCGGGACTTACGTGTCCGATGACCGGGCCGGTGGACGCACCGGAGAAGCGGCCGTCGGTGATGAGTGCGATCGAGCGGCCGAGCTCCTTGTCGGAGGAGATCGCCTCGGAGGTGTAGAACATTTCCGGCATGCCGGAGCCCTTGGGGCCCTCGTAGCGGATGAAGACCGCGTCGCCCGGCTGCACCCTGTGGTGGAGGACCGCATCGATGCACTCTTCCTCGCTGTCGAAGGGGCGGGCGGTCAGGACGGCCTTGAACATCTCCTTCGGGGCGGCGGTGTGCTTGATGACGGCGCCCTCGGGGGCCAGGTTGCCCTTCAGGATCGCGATGGAACCGTCGGTGCCGATGGCCTTGTCGTAGGGGCGGATGATGTCTTCTTTTGTCAAATGAATACCGCGGGCTGCATTTGCCTCGTCGAGCCATTTCTGGCAGCGCTCGTAGAAGCCGTTTGCCCGGAGCTCCTCAAGGTTCTCGCCGAGCGTTTTGCCGGTGACGGTCATGACGTTAAGATGAAGGACGTCCTTTATCTCCTCCATGATTGCCGGAACGCCGCCTGCGTAGTAGAAGAATTCTGCCGGCCAGCGGCCCGCCGGGCGGAGATCGAGCAGGTAGTGGGCGCCGCGGTGCAGGCGGTCGAAGGTCTCGCCGGTGATTTCGATGCCGTACTCGTGGGCGATCGCCGGGAGATGCAGCAGGCAGTTGGTCGAGCCGGAGATGGCGGCGTGGACCATGATGGCATTTTCAAAACTTTCGAGGGTCACGATGTCCTTCGGCCGCATGCTGTCCATGGACGCAAGTTTTACGGCCTGCTGTCCTGAACGATAAGCGTACTCCAGAAGATCCGGGCTGGTCGCGGGCAGCAGCGCGGATCCGGGCAGAGCGAGGCCCAGAGCTTCCGCCATGATCTGCATCGTGGAGGCGGTGCCGATGAAGGAACATGCCCCGCAGCTCGGGCAGGCGTTGTGCTTGGCCCAGTTCAGCTTGTCCAGGCCGATCTCGCCGCGCTCATACTGGGCGGAGTACATGCCGAGCTGTTCCAGGGTGAGGAGGTCCGGCCCGGCAGCCATGGTTCCTCCGCAGACGACGACGGAGGGAATATTGACGCGGGCCAGGCCGATGAGGTTGCCGGGCATGCCCTTGTCGCAGGAGGCGATGAAGACGCCGGCGTCGAAGGGGGTTGCATTTGCCTGGATCTCGATCATATTGGCGATCATTTCACGGCTCGCGAGGGAAAAATTGATACCGTCGTGGCCCTGGGCCTCGCCGTCGCAGATATCCGTGCAGAAATATCTGGCGCCGAAGCCGCCGGCTTCAAATACACCGCGGCGGGCTTCCCTGACGAGCCGGTCCAGATGGCCGGATCCCGGATGGCTGTCACCGAAGGTGCTCTCGATGAAGACCTGGACGCGGTCCAGATCCTCCGGCTTCCAGCCGGTGCCGATGCGGAGCGGATCCACTTCCGGGGAAAGTTTGCGGAGCTTCTGACTGATGAGTTCTTTTGACATGGTAATCACCTCTCTTGGAATATATTTTAGGCGACAAAGAAGGAAATGACAAGCGCTACCAGGAACCCTGTGAATCCGACGAGAGTTTCCATGATGGTCCAGGTCTTCAGGGTCGTCTTCTCATCGAGGCCGACAAGGGATTTGACCAGCCAGAAACCGGAGTCATTGAAGTGCGAGCAGACGGTTGCACCGCCGGCGACCGCGCAGACAACGCATGCGAGGTAGATCGGAGAGAGCTCTGCGATGCCCGGAAGAGAAGCGACGATGCCGGCGGCCATCGTCATGGCGACGGTCGCGGAGCCGACGCAGATGCGGACCAGCGCCGCAACGATGAAGGCGACGACAACGATCGGGAGCTTTGCGCTGCCGACGGCATTGCCGATGACATCGCCGATGCCGGAGTACTGAAGGACGTAGCGGAGGACGCCGCCGCAGGCCGTGACCAGAAGGATAAGGCCGGTCGGCTCGAGGGACTTGGTCATGACCTTCTCAAGCTCGGGCATGGTGTAGCCGTGCTTTACGCCGAGGACAAACATGGCAATGACTGTCGCGATGAGCAGGGCGACGAACGGCTCGCCTAAGAAATTGAAGAACGGAGCAGCTCCGGAGAGGGCCGGAATGACGCCTGCGAGGGATTTTAAAATGATGAGCACAAGCGGGATCAGGATGATCGTGACGATGGTGCCGAACTTCGGGAGCTTGGACTCGTCGATGTCCGCCTGATTCTGGACATGTTCCGGAACCGGGACCATATATTTGGTGCCGCAGATCCTGCCCCAGATCGGGCCGGCGACGATCATGGCGAGCGTGCCGCAGAAGATGCCGATCAGGATGACCCAGCCGAGGTCGACGCCGAGCATGGTGGCGACGAGGACCGGACCCGGTGTCGGCGGGATGAACGCGTGGCCGACAGCCAGACCTGCAAGCAGCGGGATGACGTAGAAGAGGGAGGAGCGGTTTGTTCTCTTGGCGAGCGAGAAGGCAAGCGGGATCAGGATGATGAGGCCGGCGTCGAAGAAGACCGGCATGGCGATGACGAGACCTGTGATGCCGAGGGCCCAGGCGGCTTTTTCATCGCCGAACTTTTTGACCATCGTGACGGCCAGTGTCTGGGCGCCTCCCGAGGTTTCCAGGATCGCGCCGAACATGGAGCCGAGGCCGACTAAGAGAGCGATGCCTTTTAAGGTGTTTCCGATACCGTCATTGACGGCGGTGACGACATCGGCTAAGGGCATGCCGGCGATCGTGCCGATGGCGATGGCGCCGACTAAGATGGAGATCATTGCGTGAACGTTGAATTTGATGATGAGGACGAGCAGGATCGCAAGTCCGATGATTGCCGCCAGGATCAGCCTGGTCGGGCTTAAAGCTACTTCCTGAGCCATGGTTTGAACCCTCCTTTGAAAAACAAAAAACAAATTCCAAAAATCATCTGACGTCTGATGTATTTGTTAATATAACTATATATTACGCTGCAATAAATGTCAATCATCAGATGTATGCGAGGGCTCGAATCTCTTTTTTGCACAAAAAAGCCCCTCCGCTTTTGTGGAAAATCCACATGGAAGGGGAGGGGACGGGTATGGTCAGTCTGATTTGTCTGATGTATTGCCGTTCCGGGCGAGAGCAGCGCGAAGATACTCCCGGTTGTAGCTCAGGTGGGAGACCATCGCACAGCGGGCGCCGACCGCATCGCCCGAAATGATCGCGTTCAGGATGGAGCGGTGGGAGCGGATCGTCTCGTCGAGGAGCTTCCGGTAGGTCAGGTTGCCGAAGGTGATGACCGCGGTGCTGATGATCGGGATCAGGGTCTCGACGACCCGGTTGCGGCTGCATTTTGCGATGTATTCGTGGAATTTGACGTCGTTCGGGAGGTGGTTTTCATTTTTCCGGATACTCTCCTCGACGGCCTCGCACAGGCGGGTGAGCTGAGCTTTTTCGGAGTCCCGGATGTTCAGCGCGGCGAGCGCGGCGATCTCGGGCTCCAGCATGAGCCGGACGTCGAGAAGCTCCAGGGCAAGCTCGTACTTGTCGGTGTAGCGGGAGAGCGAGAGCGGATCCTCGTCGAGCGTCTGCGTGCTGATGACGTAGGTGCCGGAGCCCCGGCGCACCTCCAGCATGCCTTTGGTCACGAGGCCTCTGACAGCCTCGCGAATTGTACTGCGGCCGACGCCGAACATATCCGCGAGCTCGAACTCGGTCGGGATCTTTTCCCCGACATTTACGGGGGTGTCCAGAATGTAGCTTTTGAGCTGTTCCTCGACATGCTCGCCTAAAAGCTTGTGGTTTACCTTATCAAACTTTTCCATGGGGTCACTCCTTACGGCTTTGTGAGAGAATTATAACACAGGTCAGCGGGAAAGGACAGAGTTTGTTGGGCGGTTCCGCCGAAGCAGCAGGCGCACAAGACCACTTGTTTTATTTTCCAAATCAGGTATAATATGGAAATACTAACTATAATTAAGAAAGGACAGAACCATGAAATTCAGAGAAATGCCCTACGCGCGCATCGATCTCGCCGACCTCAAGGCCGAAGTCGCCGCGCTGACGAAGGAACTTGAACATGCAGACACCTATGCCGCCGCGCGCGAAGTCTTCTTAATGAAGGATGCCTTCGACCGGAGGGTCCACACCGTCTCGACCATCGCCCATATCCGCCACTCGATCGACACGAGGGACGAGTTCTACGACGCCGAGGCGACCTACTGGAACGAGGCCGGCCCGGCGCTCGAGGAGGAGATGCAGAAATTCACGCTGGCGCTCATGAACTCGAAGTTCCGCGCGGAGTTTGAGGCGGAGTACGGGAAGGTTATTTTCCTGGCCGCGGAGATGGACCTTAAGGCCTTCTCGCCGGAGATCATCCCCGAGATGCAGGAGGAGAACAAGACCGCGATGGCCTACGAGAAGCTCCTGGCCTCCGCGCAGATCCCCTTCATGGGCGAGACGATGACGATCTCCCGCATGACCCCGAAGAAGAGCGACGCCGACGATACGGTCCGTCTCGCGGCCTGGAAGGCTGAGGGCGCCTGGTACAAGGAACATCAGGCAGAGATGGACGAGCTCTTTGACAAGCTGGTGAAGCTACGCGATGGCATGGCGAAAAAGCTCGGCTACGAGAATTATCTCACGCTCGGCTACTACCGGATGAACCGGCTCTCCTACAACAAGGAGGATGTCGAGAAATTCCGCGAAGCGGTCAGAAAATATCTCGTTCCGGTCGCCTGCGAAGTCATGCAGCAGCAGGCGGAGCGCTTCGGCAAGGCTTATCCGATGAGCTTTGCGGACAATGCGCTTGAATTTAAGACCGGCAACCCTCGCCCGCAGGGAAATGCGGACGACATCGTCGCCGCCGCCGCGAAATTCTACGACGAGCTCTCCCCGGAGACCTCGAAATTCTTCCGCACGATGCGGGAGGACGAGCTCATGGATCTCCTCTCGACCGACGGCAAGGAGGGCGGCGGCTACATGACGGAGCTGCCGGAGTACAATGTGCCGTTCATTTTCGCGAATTTCAACGGGACCCAGGGCGACGTCGAGGTGCTGACGCATGAGGGCGGGCACGCATTTGCCGGCTACATGAACATGCAGCGCGTGCCGGCCACGACGATCCTGCCGACCGCGGAGGCCTGCGAGGTCCACAGCATGTCGATGGAGTTCCTCTCCTGGCCGTGGGCGGAGGATTTCTTCGGCGGGGACGCGGACAAATTCCGCATGAGCCACCTTGCTTCGGCGCTGACGTTCATTCCCTACGGGACGATGGTGGACCATTTCCAGCACATCATCTACGAGCATCCGGAGATGACCCCGGCCGAGCGGCATGCCTGCTGGAAGAAGCTCATGGGCGAGTACACGCCCTGGCACCGGCTCGACGGCGACATTCCCTTCTACAGCGAAGGCGAGGGCTGGCAGCGGCAGCACCACATCTACAGCTATCCGCTCTACTACATCGACTACTGCCTCGCGCAGACCGTGGCGCTCGAGATCTGGGCGCTCTCGCAGAAGGATTATAAGGATGCGTTCGAGCATTACATGGCTTACACGCGCCTCGGCGGCAGCGAGACCTTCACGGATCTCGTCGCGAAGGCCGGCCTGGTGAGCCCCTTCGACGAGGCCTGCCTCAGGGAGGTTGCCGGGACCGCGAAAAAGTATCTGGAGAGCGTGGATTCATCCAACTGGTAAACGGTGAAAAGGGGAGCCGATGGCGGAAAAGAAGAAAAAGAGCTGGCGGAAGGAGTACCTCAACGATTTCAAACCGGACGAGGACGGGAAGTACAGCTATCAGGGAAAAATGAAAACCTTCTCGAACGAGGAACTCGCCGCGAGGACCCGCGCGGGCAGCGCGAGCGCCTCTGCGATCTTCTTCATCCTCGCCGCCGGCTTTGTGACCGGGCGGGACATCGGGGGAAAAGCCTATGTGCTGATTCCCTACCTCGTCCTTCTGGGGGCGTTCGGCATCGCCGCCTGGAACGTCTTTGCGCTGGGACGCGGCGGCGAGGTGAGAAGCTATATCGCGAAAAGGGCGGTTCCGCGGATCGTGGGCGGCGCCACGACGGCGTTCGTCTCGGCGATCCTGGCGGCCGCCGGCGCGGTGCTCGCGATCATCGGCGCGCCCGGGACAGAGCTCATCTACAAGATAAGCTTCATGACTTTGATGCTTCTCTCCGCGGCGGACGCCTATCTGATGCGGAAAGCGGGGGAAAGTATCGATATTTCCGGAATTGTTTAAAGAAGTAAATACACATTTTACATAAATGAGGGCAAAACGAGTTGCCACTCTTCGTGCATTGTGCTATACTATTGTTTACGCAACAAAAATACTTTAACACACTGTCGCGCTGATTGGCGCGGCAGACTATTAGCTAAAAGGGAGGAACAAACATGAAAGCTAATAAGATTCTCGCTTCTCTCCTTGCGGCAGCCATGGCAGTATCTCTGGCAGCCTGCGGCGGCGGAAGCACAACATCCCAGCCGACATCCAGCGGCACGACCGAATCTCAGGCGACCGAGAGCACCGCGGCAGATCCGAACGCGGGCGCACCGGCCGCAGCGGATGAGGAGACTCCTCTTGTCATCGGCTACTCCAACTTCAGCTCGAAGTTCAGCCCGTTCTTCGCGTCGTCCGCGTACGACCAGGATGCCCAGAGCATGACCCAGATCGGTCTTCTTACCAGCGACCGTACCGGCGCCATCATCTACAAGGGCATCGAGGGCGAGACCGTTCCGTACAACGGAACCGACTACACCTACTACGGACCGGCTGACCTTGAAGTCACCGAGAACGAAGACGGAACTGTTTACTATGATTTCACACTTCGCGATGACCTGGTCTTCTCCGACGGCGAGCCGGTCACCATCGACGACGTCATCTTCTCGATGTACGTCCTCTGCGATCCGTCCTATGACGGCTCCACGACCCTGTTCTCCCAGCCGATCGAAGGCATGGAAGCTTACAGAAGCGGTATGGAGACCCTTCTGAACCTCCTTGTCGCGGCAGGCCCGGACAACACCGATTTCACCTACTGGGACGAGGCGACTCAGACTCAGTTCTGGGCTGACATCGATGTCGCCGGCGTTGCGATGGCCAACGAGATCTGCGACTACTGCAAGAGTGCCGGCTACAACGCCGAGGACGACACTGTCGCCGCCTGCGCCGCCAACTGGGGCTATGAGCTCGCTGAAGATGCGACGGCCGAGGATTTCTGGGCAGCGATGAAGGCTGCTTATCCGGACGTCCTGACCGCGATCGATACCGAGAAGGCATCCACCGGCCTCGACGGCCTTATGCCGAACTACGAGAATTATCTCGCAGCCGTCAAGACCGGCGAGTCCGCGGACTCCATCACCGGTATCCAGAAGACCGGCGACTACACCATGCGTGTTGTTGCGACGAAGGTTGACGCGACCCTGATCTATCAGCTCGGCGTCTACATCGCTCCGCTGCACTACTACGGCGATCCGGAACAGTATGATTATGACAACAATAAGTTCGGTTTCCCGAAAGGCGATCTTTCCATCGTCCGTTCGAAGACCACCAAGCCGCTCGGCGCCGGCCCGTACATCTTCAAAGAGTTCAAGAACGGCGTCATCAGCTACGAGGCCAACCCGAACTACTTCAAGGGCGCTCCGAAGACCAAGTACGTGAACTTCCTTGAGTCCAACGACGCTGATAAGATGAACGGCGTTGTCACCGGCACGATCGATATCACCGATCCGTCCTTCTCCGATGCTACTGCCAAGTCGATCCAGCAGACCAACGGCGGCGAGCTGACCGGCGATGTCATCACCACCAGCCTTGTCGACAACCTCGGCTACGGCTACATCGGCATCAACTCCAAGAACGTCTGCGTCGCGGGCGATCCGGGTTCCGACGCTTCCAAGAGCCTCCGCAAGGCTTTCGGCACGATCTTCTCCGTCTACCGTGACGTTGCGATCGCTTCCTACTATGCGGACAGAGCTTCCGTCATCAACTACCCGATCTCCAATACATCCTGGGCGGCTCCGCAGCCGACCGATGACGGCTACAAGGTTGCCTTCTCCGTCGACGCGGCGGGCAACGACCTCTACACCTCCGACATGAGCGACGAGGACAAGTACGCGGCTGCGAAGCAGGGCGCTCTGAGCTTCCTCGAAGCTGCCGGCTACACGATTGAAAACGGCAAGGCAGTGGCGGCTCCGGAAGGCGCTTCCCTTGAGTATGAGATCCTGATCCCGGCCGACGGCTCCGGCGATCACCCGTCCTTCATGATCCTGACGCTTGCCAAGGACGCCCTTGCAGAGATCGGCATCAACCTGATCGTCACCGACCTCTCCAACTCCGCAGACCTCTGGGACGGCCTTGACGCCGGCACAGTCGAGATGTGGTGCGCAGCATGGGGCGCTACGGTTGACCCGGATATGTACCAGATCTACTACTCCGACGTTGCGAACAACTTCGCACAGCCGGGCGGCAGCTGGAACTACTATCAGATCTCCGATCCGCAGCTCGACGAGCTGATCCTCGCGGCCCGCGCTTCGACAGACCAGACCTACCGCAAGGCGATGTACAAGGCCTGCCTTGACATCATCGTCGACTGGGCGGATGAGATCCCGGTCTACCAGAGACAGAACGCGATCATCTTCAGCACTGAGCGCGTCAACATTGATACCGTCACACCGGATATCACGACCTTCTACGGATGGCTCAATGAGATCGAGAATATCGAACTGAACTGACCGTACGCATGAAAGACCGCCCCGACATCGGGTTGACCGTGAGGGGCGGTCTTTTCGATACATCGAACGACACAATTGCAGGAATGTACCGAAGCGTACCTTCAGAGAGGAGTTAGTTTTGAAAAAGTATATCCTGAAACGAATACTGATCTCTCTGATCATCCTCGTATTCGTTGCCTTCATCATTTACGTCCTGATGCGCTGCCTCCCGAACTCCTACGTTGAGACGATCGCGCGCCAGAAATCCCAGCAGCCGGGCTCCAAGTCCTATCAGGAGTGGCTGGCTGACCTGAATGCCTCCTATGGCCTTGACAAGGGCATCATCCCGGGCTTCCTCGGCTGGTGCGGCAAGGCGATCCGCGGCCAGTTTGGCGACAGCTGGTACTACACCGTTCCGGTCGTCGAGAAATTCCAGAGCGTTATCTGGGTGTCCTTCTACATGGGCGCCGTTTCGCTGTTCTTCGAGCTGATCATCGCGATCCCGCTCGGCATCATCGCTGCGACAAAGCAGTACAGCACCACCGACTACGTCATCACGATCGTAGCGCTGGCCGGCATTTCCCTTCCGACCTTCTTCTTCGCCTCCCTGCTGAAGCTGCTCTTCTCAGTCAAGCTCGGCTGGTTCGACCTCTACGGCCTGGTCGGAAGAAACTACAATTATCTGTCCCGCACCGGGCAGATCCTCGATATGGGCAAGCATCTCTTCCTGCCGATCCTGACGCTCGTCGTCATCAGCATCGGTTCCCTGATGCGCTACACCCGCACCAACATGCTGGAAGTCCTGAACGCGGACTACATCCGTACCGCGCGCGCCAAAGGCCTTTCCGAGCGCAAGGTCATCTATCACCATGCGTTCCGCAACACCCTGATTCCGCTGGTCACGATCGTCGGCGGCTCCCTTCCGGGCCTTTTCTCCGGCGCGCTGATCACAGAGACCCTCTACATGATCCCGGGTATCGGCTACACATCCTACAACGCGATGGTCGGCGGCGATATCCCGTTCTCCATGTTCTACCTGGTCTTCCTGGCGATCCTGACGCTCACCGGCAACCTGATTTCGGATATTCTGTACGCGGTGGTCGACCCGCGCGTACGTATCGCATAAGAAAGGAGGGAGAGTATGGCTTCTGAAAATGAAAACAAAAACGAAGCGGCCAATGAAAAACAGCAGTATTCATTAAATGATGACCGCCGCGTCAAAACCTTATCTCCTTCCGCGCTTGTCATCAAACGCTTCCTCCGGAACCGCGTCGCGGTCACCGGTCTCGTGATCCTTGTCGCGATGTTTATATTTTCCTACATCGGCGGCATCATTACACCTTACAGGCAGGACCAGGTCTTCTACCGCACGGACATGCAGAACCAGGACTTCGCCGGCGTCACCGAGAACACCGAGTTCCGCTATGTCGTGAAGGAAGGCGCTTCCTTCAGCTCAGTCCAGCAGGCGCAGTTCGTGCTGGCGACGATCCAGAAGAAGGATGCGTTTGAGTTCGGCGGCGTCGCCTACGAGCTCGACAAGATTTCCGACACATTCTACGGAATTTACTCGGGCGGCGAGCTCATCGCGTTCGCTTCCTACGACGTGGTCTCAAGTTCGATCCAGGGCCAGAAGGTCCCGTTCGAGCTGCAGTACGGCATCCTCTCCGCGCTGACGGAGGGTGAGAGCACCGTCAGCTATGACGGCGGCACCTACACGGTCGACGACGAGGGCGCGGTCCTTAAGGACGGCGAGGAGATCGCCTACGCCAGCCGCTACATCGTCCAGCCGATCATGCCGGATGTGCATCTCACCAGACAGTTCAAGGAAGAGCTGGTCGAGGCAATCGAGGGCGGCAGCAAGACCTTCACGTCGATCGACGAGGAGGGTGCGAACCACGACTACACGATCGAGTACAACGCCGCGATGAAGAACTGGAATGTCCGCCAGCTGACCGCGACCCGCGTCTTCGACACCTACTCGGAGCCGTCCAAAGCGCACTGGCTCGGCACCGACAAGAACGGCATGGACATGCTGACCAGACTTATGTACGGCGGCCGCGTATCGCTCTACATCGGTTTCATCGTCGTTATCATCGAGACCTCCCTGGGCGTCATCCTGGGCGGTATCTCCGGCTACTTCGGCGGCTGGGTGGACATGCTGATCATGCGAATCGTTGATATTTTCTACTGCATCCCGTCGATGCCGATCATCATCATCTTAGGTGCGGCGATGGATATGATGCGTGTCGATCCGCAGATTCGTATGATCTACCTGATGCTGATCCTGGGCTTTTTAGGCTGGCCGGGCATTTCCCGTCTGGTCCGCGGCCAGATCCTGACGCTCCGCGAGCAGGAGTTCATGACCGCGACCGAGGCCTGCGGCATCAAGGTCTCACGCCGTATCTTCCGTCACCTGCTTCCGAACGTCATGCCGCAGCTGATCGTCACGATGACCATGAGCCTCGGCTCCGTCATCCTGACGGAGGCAACGCTCTCCTTCTTAGGACTCGGCGTCAAGTTCCCGTTCGCGTCCTGGGGCAACATCATCAACGACGTCAACAACACATTCGTCCTGACGAACTACTGGTTCATCTGGATCCCGGCAGGCATCTGTCTTCTCTCCACGGTCCTGGCGTTCAACCTGGTCGGCGACGGCCTCCGCGACGCGTTTGACCCGAAGATGAAGCGGTAAGGAGGTGCGCAACATGTTCTTTAACAGGAAAAAAGAAGACAACGGCTACCTCTCCGCGAAGGAATCCCGCAGGATCTCGAAAGAGAACCGCCGGATCACCAATGAGATGGAGAAGAAGCGCAAGAGGAAAAATGTCCCCGAATCCGAATACCTGACCACCATGCACGACCCGGCCAATGCGGTCGAGTTCGACAACCTGCACTCCTACTTCTTCACGGATGCGGGCACGGTCAAGAGCGTGGACGGCGTCACGTTTGAGGTCCCGATCGGCAAGACCGTCGGCGTCGTCGGCGAGTCCGGCTGCGGCAAGTCGGTCACGTCGCTCTCCCTGATGCAGCTCCTGCAGCGGCCGCAGGGCCAGACCGTGGAAGGCGAGATCCGCCTGAACCTCGGCGACAAGGCCTACAACGTGGTCGACACGCCGCAGGAAGTCATGCAGCATATCCGGGGCAACTATGTCTCGATGATTTTCCAGGAGCCGATGACCTCCCTGAACCCGGTCTTCCGGATTGGCGAGCAGGTCGACGAAGTCATCGCCCTGCACGACGGCGAGGGCAAGAGCGAGGCGGACATCAAGAAGCGCACGATCGAGCTTCTTGAGATGGTCGGCATCGCGAACAGCGAGGGCGTCTACATGATGTTCCCGCATGAGCTCTCCGGCGGTATGCGCCAGCGTGTCATGATCGCGATGGCGCTCGCCTGCAACCCGAAGGTCATCATCGCTGACGAGCCGACGACCGCTCTGGACGTCACGATCCAGGCCCAGATCCTGGACCTGCTCCGCCAGCTGAAGGACCGCATCAACTCCTCGATCATGCTGATCACCCACGACCTCGGCGTCATCGCCGAGATGGCGGACTATGTCGTCGTCATGTACGCCGGCAAGATCATTGAGAAGGGCACGGCGGAGGATATTTTCTATCATCCGGCTCACCCGTACACGATCGGCCTCATGGCCTCGAAGCCGGTGGTCGGCCGCGAGGTGAAGGAGCTCTACTCGATCCCGGGCAAGGTTCCGAACCCGATCAACATGCCGAACTACTGCTATTTCAAGGACCGCTGCGACAAATGCATCGCCCGCTGCGACGGCCCCTACCCGGAAGAGATCTCTCTCTCCGAGACGCACAAGGTATCCTGCTATCGCTTTTATCCGGAGGAAATGAAAGGAGGTCAGGAAGATGGCAAACAATGAGATCCTGAATGACTTTGAGCCGGTGACCTACGATCCGCAGTATATCCTGATGGTGAACGGGCTGAAGAAATATTTCCCGATCAAGGGCGGCATGCTCTCCCGGGTTGTCGGCCAGGTGAAGGCGGTCGACGGCGTCACCTTCAACCTGAAGCGCGGCACGACGATGGGCCTGGTCGGCGAGTCCGGCTGCGGCAAGACCACAACCGGCCGCACGATCCTGCGTCTCTCCGGCGAGAAGACCGCCGGGCAGGTGCTCTTCAACGGCAAGGAAGTCTACGATGCAACTCCGGCGGAGATGCGCAAGCTTCGCACCCAGATGCAGATCATTTTCCAGGACCCGTTCTCCAGCCTTTCCCCGCGTCTCCCGGTCGGTGAGATCATCGGCGAGGCGGTCAAGGAGCACAACCTGGTCCCGAAGGCGGAGTACGAGGACTATCTCGACAAGGTTATGGATGACTGCGGCCTGCAGCCGTTCCACAAGGATCGCTACCCGCACGAGTTCTCCGGCGGACAGCGCCAGAGGATCTGCATCGCCCGCGCGCTGGCGCTCAACCCGGAATTCGTCGTCTGCGACGAGCCGGTCTCCGCGCTGGACGTCTCGATTCAGGCGCAGATCATCAACCTCCTGAACAAGCTGCAGGAGGAGAGAAAGCTGACATATCTCTTCATTTCCCACGACCTCTCGGTCGTCGAGCACATCTCCGACACGGTCGGCGTCATGTACCTCGGCAACCTGGTCGAGTACGGCGAGACGAAGGATATCTTCAAGCACCCGCTGCATCCCTACACGAAGGCGCTCTTCTCGGCGATCCCAATCCCGGACCCGCACGCGAAGATGAAGCGTATCGTGCTGGAGGGCTCGATCCCGTCACCGGCCAACCCGCCGGCGGGCTGCAAATTCCACACGCGCTGCGCGCAGTGCATGGAGTGCTGCAAGACCGAGGCGCCGAAGCAGGTCGAGGTGGAGCCGGGCCATTATGTCGTCTGCCACCTCTACAATAAGAAGTGAGATATGGGAAATATTCATGATCCCGAGGACGACGGCAGGACCGTTGCCTCGATGGAAGACGTCGGGAGGCCTGCCTTTTTTGAGGCGGCCGACCGGCTGAAAGAGTTTGGCGAAAGAAAGAAAATGCGGGATATGGAGCCGGTCACCCGGCGCGATTTCCCGGAGGAGGAGATCTCGGGCGAGGAGCGCCGCTGGTATATCTTCGGCGCGATCCGCGCGGGGCTTATGATCGGCGGGGTCTACGTCGTCGGGCTCGGGGCGGTGATCCTCCTGCT